>OGLM01000754.1_pt1 | contig 37675 bp, 32 predicted proteins | sample 1572531 | NCBI WGS metagenome assembly OGLM01 (sample SAMEA2581909, study PRJEB24529) | metagenome | biome: Human gut stool | place: China | collected 2011
AGGGGTCCCGAGTTCAAGTCTCGGATTCGGCTCACGGCAATGAAACATCCGCAGATTGTTCTGCGGATGTTTTTACATCAAGCCTTCTAAATCCCAACAAAAGGGCGACATTTCTTTATCTTTTAAAGAGTGGCGTCCATCACCACCATATTTTTAAGGGAAATTCCCCTATTAAAAACACACTCCCTCAATTTACAAACAACAAAATACATAATCCACAACAACTTCTGTTGGAAAAAATCATTGTTTTTATGAATTTTGCGATGACAATACCCCTAAAGGTGTTGCGTATTGCAAAACATTTCCTAAATTTGTAACACTGTCAGAAACGGCAGCGACATATTGTTAGTGAAAGTGTTTCGCTAATCCTTGACGACAAAATTTGGCGATTTTGATAAGCATAAGGATAGGCAATACAAACACTCATCACCGTACATAGGCATATATCGTTCCGATATATACTATTCGGTGTGGGGTATTGTTTATTTGTGCTTGGGCCACGCCAAATGCCTGTCGTCAGATAAACGAACAGCTCCACACTTTCTGTTTTATAAACCGCCGCATTGGAGTCTGTGCAGCCTAAAAAATGTGGTATGAAAAAATTTCTATTATTCATGATGGTTTTTACTATCGCCGTCACAGAATTTTCGTGCTCTCAAAACGCCGAAGTTCGAAGCTCTAAAGTCTCCGATAGTACAACAAACGCATCCAAAACTCAAGAATGCCCCTATAAGTTTCTGGGAATACCGATCGAAGGCTCAATGGATGCTTTCGCACAGAAACTCGAACAAAAGGGATTCAAGGCTATCCCAATCCCAATCGAGCCCGGTTGGCATGATTGTTTTTTTTCAGGAATATTTTCTGGATACAATGTATTAATAAGACTTCAATCCTTATCGGAAGATGACGATACCATCGGTGCCGTCCATGTATTTTTTAACGTTATCGGAGCCAATATTTCGGATACATTATCTATATACATGGGCCTTCGTGATGGACTTATCCAACAATACAGTAACAAGGGATGGCAACTTGATGATACAAACGATATAAAAACATTATCCAACTATGAAATCCAGCAAGTTTTGGATAGAGGAACTAAGTTTTATTTTCGTATATTGGATCCATCTGTTACGTTATCATTTACTAGGCAAATACCTTCTTATATAATACTGTTTCTTGCTAACGATTCTTTAGTAAAATTGGAGTATTACAACTCCATCCAATTAAAGGAGATGCTTGAACGACAAAATAGAGAGATGAGCAAAGATCTATAATCTGATACAAACCAATCATTCCACAACCATAAAAACTTGAACCCATGAACGACTACAAAACTTTCAGAGTAACCATCATTGACGATGAGGCCTCAGTAATAAAATGCGAATACCCGTTGGTAAGCAATGTGGCGATGTATAAAGTGTACGCCGCCGATACCAAACGATTTGACCAAATCCCACGCAACATCCCGGGCGTCTATGTAATACGGAAAATAGATAAAAGCGATGACAGCGACTCTCTGTATCGATACTACATAGGTCAAACCATAGAAATGGCACAACGCATGCGCTACCACAACCGTAATAAGAATGTACCATTGGATTTCATATATTGCACATTGCGCAAGGAAGACGATTTTCCGGAACTGCAAGGTTGTCTGCAATATATCGAGACAAAAATAATTGAGAAAGCCGACAACACGAAATTGGAGAACAGCGACACGAAAAGCAACAGTAATTTTAAGATATCACAGGATCTAATAAGTGTCGCCGATAAATATATCAGCCAATTTGTAACAATGGCTTCGCTGCTGGGGTACAAGGAGCTTTTCAACCAGTCGGCTAAAGAGGCTTTGAGCAATGGCAACGACAACGACAGAACTGACGTAAATGTCATGCTCACCATAGGCGAAGCCGATGCCCACGGCATATATTATGCCGACAACTCGCTAAAAGTATTGGCCGGATCCAGATGCGGCAAGAGCGATATGGCAACAAAAAGGGACGGCGGGAATAAAAAATACGACTTGAGTCTGATAAAGACGTTGAAGGAGAAAGGCTACCTTTCCAATGAAGGCGTCTTTCTTAAAGACAAATTATTCGAGTCACCCAGCAAAGCGGCACGCATAATTTTAGGATACCCTATCTCAGGCTTGACCGCATGGCACGTCAATAAAAATGAGTCGCTGAACGATTATATGGAACGTATAGCTACAGAAATGTAAACTTCAATGCCTGAATACAAAAAATGCCCTTTCTGCGGAGAAGAAATTCTCGCCGAAGCAAAAAAATGCAAACACTGTGGCGAGATACTGGGAAAATTAGCCAAACCAGAAGATCAAACTTCCACTGATACATTGGACTCTATTTTCGAGATATTAGGATCGATCGGATCACTTATCGGATGGGGTATTAAAATAACCTTAGTTCTTGCTATTGCGCATTTTACAATACCATCGGAAATAACACACGAAGTTCGCATAAAAGAGAACTTTAAACAATTAGTAAAGAACTATACTGCTGATTCATCTGATAATAACGATACCAACGCAATAGACAATTTATTTATAAATAGCTCAATTAATATAATTCTAGATGCAAAATATGACATAGAAATAGAAAACCACACATTTTACGCCTTAGGATACATTAAAGATAAATCAACAGGCCAACGCATTCAAGTCAGCATAGCCGCGTTTGGCATGGTAATATGGTTGAACGACTTGAATTTTATTGACACATAGCAATTTTATACAACAAAAATGAGACCCGATAACATTATTTTGTTATCGGGTCTCATTTTTATAATTGGCATTATTTTTTACGGCAAAAAAATTGATATTAATAACTAATATTAAAAAATTCATAACTTTAAGGCATACCAAGTCAAATACTTCTCAAAATGATCATATATTAAAAACAGAAAAGCTATGAGATTCATTCTTTTAACCGCCGCCGCGCTTCTCACAGGAGCCCTGCAGACCGACGCCTGCACGGGCATCACGCTCCGCGTGCCCGACCGCGGCACGGTCGTGGCCCGCACCATCGAGTGGGGCGGCAGCGACCTCAACAGCCGTTACGTCGTGGTGCCGCGCGGATACCGCCAGCACTCGATGCTCCCCGACCAGAAGAAGGGCATGCTCATGCCGTCTCGGTACGGATATGTGGGACTCGCCGTCGAGATGGAGCAGTTCGTCGCCGAGGGCATAAACGAGGCGGGCCTCTCGGCCGGACTATTCTACTTCCCCGACTACGGGCGATATGAGGAGTACGACCCCGCGCTGGCATCCTCGTCGGTGGCCGACCTGCAGCTCGTGGCGTGGATGCTCGGCGGATATGCCACCGTCGACGAGGTCATGCGGGCCCTGCGCGGCATCCACGTCGTAGGGCTCGACCCCCGCGCCTCGACCGTACACTGGCGCATAACCGATGCCACGGGACGGCAGGTGGTGCTCGAGATAGTCGACGGACACATGCAGTTCTTCGACAGCCGGCTGGGCGTGCTGACAAACTCCCCAGGATACGAGTGGCAGATGACCAACCTCAACAACTACGTCAACCTCTACGCCGGCGCCGCCCCCGACAAGGAGTTCGGCGCGGTACGTCTGGCACCCTTCGGCGCCGGCAGCGGCATGCTCGGCATCCCGGGTGACGTGACGCCCCCGTCGCGGTTCGTGCGCGCGGCATTCTATCAGGTGACGGCGCCGCCGCGCAACACAACCCTCGAGGCCGTAATGCAGGGGTTCCAGATACTCAGCAACTTCGACATACCCATAGGCACGGAGTTCGCCGCGGGCAAGATCCCCGCCGACATACCGAGCGCCACGCAATGGACCTCGGCCACCGACATCGCCGCCCGCAAGATCTATTACCGCACCATGTACAACAGCGCCATACGCTGTATCGACCTTGCACAGATAGACTTCGGCACGATAACCTACCGCAGCGAACCGCTCGACGAGCAGAAGAGCCAGCCCGTCATCGACGTCGAGATACGGTAGTGTCATGGCATATCGCACGCCTTACGGGCGAAAAACCCGACGCAAAAGGGTACGGATCGACGAAAAAGTGTTAATTTTGTAAGCGGTGGCGCCACATGCGCCGCCGCTTCTTCACTACACACCCTACCTGACATGAACGAAACAAAAGCCTCAACCGTCGGCGGCCGTATTATTGTAACGGCTGTCGCTTCGATCGCGCTGCTCGCCGCAGCGTGCGGTCCCGACCGTGAAAAGGTCGACTACGTAAATACCCGTATCGGCAACATAAGCCACCTGCTCGTGCCGACCTATCCGACGACGCACCTGCCCAACTCGATGCTGCGCATGATCCCCGACCACAACGAGTTCACGACGGACCGCATGGGGGGCCTGCCGCTCAACGTCCCCTCACACCGCAACGGCAGCGTGCTGATGATGATGCCCTACTGCGGCGCGGCCGAGGGCCTGACGCGCAACATGAGCTACCGCTACGATCAGGAGCACTCCACGCCCGCACGCTATACGGTCTATCTTGACGACTACGGCATCGTCACCGACTTCGTGCCTGCAGCCAAGGCCGCGATCTTCTCATGCACGTTCGAGCAGCCGGGAGGCCGGTACATACAGATCGCATCCTCCGGCGGCGAGATCCACGGCGAGGGCAACGCCATGTGGGGATATGACAACTACCGCGGCATAAAACAATACTTCTATCTGGAGTTCGACTCTGCGCCCGAAGCCTTCGCCGCATCTGCGGCCGATGTCAACAGCGCCCGCTTTGCCGAGAGCACGCAGTGCGTCAAGGCCCGCTACGGCATATCGTACATCGACGTCGAGCAGGCGGAGCGCAACCTGCGCGAGCAGATCGGCTCTTGGGATATGGACGCCATGGAGCGCGACGCCCGCACGGCATGGAACAACGTCTTGGGGCGCATCGATGTCGAGGGCGGCACCGAGGACCAGCAGATAACGTTCTATACGGCCCTCTACCGCTGCCATGAACGTATGGTATGCATATCGGAGGACGGACGTTACTTCAGCGCCTTCGACGGCAAGGTGCATGACGACGAGGGGACACCATTCTGGACCGACGACTGGGTGTGGGATACGTACCACGCCCTGCATCCGCTGCAGACGATCCTCGACCCGGAGGCCGAGCAGCAGAAGATCGCATCCTACATACGCATGTACGAGCAGTCGGGATGGATGCCCACATTCCCCTGTGTCTTCGGCGACGCCCACTGCATGAACGGCAACCACTCGGCCGCCGTCTTTGCCGACGCCCTCTGCAAGGGGCTCGACTTCGATGTGGAGCGCGCCTATGAGGGTATCCGCCATACGGTTCTCAACGAGACGATGATACCGTGGGTGCGCGCCCCCAAGACCGAACTCGACGACTTCTACCACGCCAACGGCTGGTTCCCCGCCCTGCACCCGGGCGAGCAGGAGAGCGTCGCCGCCGTCACGGGAGGCGAACGCCGTCAGGCCGTGGCCGTGACGCTGGCAGCATCGTACGACGACTGGTGCATCTCGCGTCTGGCACAGCGCCTCGGCCGCAGCGACGAATATGACTTCCATCTCGGCCGCAGTTTCAACTACCGCAACCTCTTCAACCACGAGACGGGATTCTTCCATCCGAAGGATGCCGCCGGCGAGTTCATCGAGCCATTCGACTACATCTTCTCCGGCGGTCTGGGCGCACGCGACTACTATGACGAGAACAATGCGTGGACATACATCTGGGACGTACACCACAACATCGCCGACCTCATCGCCCTATTCGGCGGGGAGAAGCCATTTGCCGACAAGCTCGACCGTCTCTTTGCCGAAGGGCTGCACACATCCAAATGGCAATACTACTCGAAGCTGCCCGACTCGTCGGGCAATGTCGGACAATATGTCATGGGCAACGAGCCGAGCTTCCACATACCCTACCTCTACAACTACGCCCGACGCCCGTGGCAGACGCAGAAACGTATCCGCATGCTTATGGAGAGCTGGTTCCGCAACGACCTGATGGGCATCTGCGGCGACGAGGACGGCGGCGGCATGTCGGCCTTCTACGTCTTCTCGGCCATGGGGTTCTATCCCGTGACGGCAGGCATGCCCTACTACGTCATCGGCAGCCCGATATTCGACCGCGTCACCATACACCTCGACAACGGCAAGACCTTCACCCTCATCGCCCGAAACAACTCGGCCGACAACAAGTACATACAGTCGGCGCGCCTGAACGGCAAACCCTACGACAAGAGCTACTTCTCGCACGAGGATCTGATGGCGGGCGGCACACTGGAGCTCACGATGGGCAACCGCCCCTGCCTCACATGGGCCGTGGCGGAGGATTCGGTACCTCCATCGGAGGGATCCGGCATGCGGCCCATGAGCGGCAGGTAGGACTCGCGCGGCCGACGGCATAACATACCGCATACAAGGTAACGACAAGGTATATATACAATAAAAGATTTACGAAAGATGTACCATTTCGACAGCGACTACATGGAGGGTGCGCATCCCGCGATACTGGAGCGCCTGACCGCCATCAATTTCGACAAACACGACGGCTACGGCTGTGACTCTATATGTGACTCGGCGCGGGCCCGCATACGCGAAGCGTGCGGTGCGCCCGGGGCCGAGGTTCACCTGCTTGCGGGCGGCACCCAGACCAACGCCACCATGATCAAGGCTCTGCTGCGCCCCTTCGAGGGCGCTGTGGCGGCCGATACGGGACATATAAACATTCACGAGGCTGGCGCCGTCGAGGCTACGGGACACAAGGTTCTTCCCCTGCCCCACACCGACGGCAAGCTCTGCGCCGAGACCGTCGCACGATATATCGACGACTTTCGCGCCGACGGCAACCGCGACCACATGGTATGGCCCGGCATGGTATACATATCGCAACCGACGGAGTACGGAACCCTCTACACGCTCGACGAGCTGGAGGCGCTGAGCCGCGTATGCCGCAGCCGCTCGATACCGCTCTATATGGACGGTGCGCGTCTGGGATATGCTCTCGCAGCACCGGCGTGCGACATGACCCTGCGCGACGTAGCACGCCTGTGCGACATATTCTATATCGGCGGCACCAAGTGCGGCGCCCTGCTGGGCGAGGCCGTCGTCATACCCCGCGCGGGCCTCATACCCCACCTCTTCACCACCATCAAGCAGCAGGGCGCCCTGCTGGCCAAGGGTTGGGTTCTCGGCGTGCAGTTCGACACGCTCTTCACCGACGGGCTATACCTCGACATCGCACGCAACGCCATCGACACGGCCGCACGTCTGGCCGACGGCCTCGAGGCAGCGGGCTTCCGCACGGCATTCCAGCCCCTCACCAACCAGATATTCCTGCGGCTCGACCCCGAAAGCCTCCAGACTCTTGCCGCCGTTGCCACATTCAGCCCGTGGGAGAAACTCGCCGACGGCACGCAGATCGTACGTCTGGCCACCAGCTGGGCCACGCAGATGGAGGAGATAGAGGCATTTTTGGCGGAACTCGGGCGCAAATAGAGAAAAAAAATGCTTCGCGCGATATATTTAATCAAAAATATTACATCAAAATAGGTTCTTGTTGTTTTTTTTATTATATTTGTTATGCGATAATAAAAGCAGCAGGCCTATGAAAACCGTTCGACTACTTACAGCAGTTTTTCTCCTGTGGACGGTGCCGGCACTCGCGCAGACCGAGGTCAACAGGATTTACGACGCCTCCGAGATGATGGACAACATCGAGGTGGCAAAGAGCATGGAGGTATTCGGCAGAGCCCTCTCGTCGTATTCGCAGAGCTACCTCACCAACTATGAGTTGGGATACGCCTACTACCTTCAGGAGGATTATACCCGTGCCGGACGTATCTTCAGCCGCCTATCACGCGACATGTCGGTCGACGACCGGCTCTATCAGGTATGGGGAAACAGCTACGCCGACCGCGGAAACGACCGCAAGGCCGAGAAGATATACCGCCGCGGCCTCAAGGCATTCCCCCACTCGGGAGCCCTGCACATGGAGCTCGGAGCCCTCGCATTCAAGGACAAACGCTACGACGAGGCCCTCATGTACTTCGAACGCGGCATAGAGCTCGACCCCTCGTATCCCGACAACTACTGGCGTGCTGCCGGAATATACCTCAGCTCGCCCGAGTCGGTCTGGGGGATGATCTATGGCGAGATATATATGAATATGGTGTGCAACGGCGAACAGAACATGGAGGTGAGCCGTCTGCTGGCTGAGGCATACGACTCGAACATCTGGCACGAGAAGAACGACAGCGGGCAGGATCTCATATACATAAGTTTCTCGGAAAACAACTCGATATGGTACGACGAGACCCTCAAGGTGATGCGCTTCCCGTACGGCGTGGCCGTATATGAGCCCACGCTGGGCAATGCCGTAGTCAAGGTGGGGCTGCCGCCATTCTCGATCGACGAGCTCTGCCGCATACGCGACATCTTCGTCGACGAATACTTCTCCGAACCAAACGACTACGGATACGTATATCCCAACCTGCTATTCGACCGCCAGCGCCAGATCAAACAGGCGGGACACATGGAGGCATACAGCCGTTGGATCCTGCGCGGGAGCGACCCCGAAGCCTTCAATGAGTGGTGTGCCGACAACAAAGAGCAGTGGCGCGCCTTCGTCGAGTGGTTCAACTCCCACGAACTCACCGTCGACGACGAACACAACTTCCGCAGTTGGCAATACACCGCCAAGCTCCCCGACAAATAACGTCGTCTTACCGCCCGAGGGCAGAGAGGGAAAATGCTGAGGAACCGAGGGCGAGAGGGTGTGAATGAGGGTGTGGATGAGGGTGTGGATGAGGGTGTGGATGAGGATGAGAGGGATAGAAAGAGGACGTCAGAGAAGAAGGGAGAGGGGCGAGGAGAGAGCAAGGAGGAGACGAAGAGAGAGCAAGGAGGAGACGAGGAGAGAGCAAGGAGGAGACGAGGAGAGAGCAAGGAGAGAGCGAGGAGAGAACAGAGAACAAGGAGAGAGAAAAGGATTTGATGGTAAGAATATAATAGATTTGGGGTTGACCCTACCAAGCATAATAATTATATAATGGGGATGCGGAGAGATGGTGCCACAGAATGCAATTCATGACATGGAAGGATGATTGAGGTACTATTTTGGACGTAGAAACATACAGAGAGAAGTTGTAGATTTATCGGAAAGGATCGGTATCACTCTTCGCTCCCCTTCCCCGACCGACGGGGCCGGATAACGAACATGCAGCAAAAGGGGGCTGATACAAAAACAGTGAACGGTACGGCACGGGAAGAATGAAAAACTCCGTAAAGTATATAAGCATATACAGGGAGGCATGGGTATGACATAGAGGTATGTGTATGGAATAGAGGCAAGGCTAAATAGGCATACGGCAAGAGATGAAAAACAAGATAAGAGATTCACGATACAAACAAACATATAAAGCAACCGATAAATAGAGACACGGGACAAGGAGAGGGCTCCGCATAGCGTTCGGGCGGCAATGGATGCAATCGGGTAAACGAAAATTCTTTTGGACGAAAAACATCTGGATACAAACGATCATATGCAATTCATTGGACGCAGATAAGGAGGTTACGACAGCCGCACAACGCTTTTGGATGCAAGGAGAAGAGATTACAGGGTAAAACGGCGGACAGCCCTCTCCTGTCCCATTTAAGACCCGGCCAGAACACATACCTATTCCATAAGGTGACCACACGCAGCGGCTCGTCCGCCGTGTATCGCTATACACCCTCCCCGCAACGTTGATTGCGGGGAGTTTTTTATGGCAGCACATTACACCTAGTCCCGTGGAAAATATTATCGGCGCATGCCCCGCCCCGCACAAAGATCCGATGTAAAAAATCCTCACAAAAAAATCGGGGACAAAAGTCGACACACACGATCAATGTGAACAATCGGCACGAATGGCCGGCAGACACCCCGCAATCGAGACATCAATCAATATAAATAATAGCCACAGCCTCTGCAACAACGCAATACTCATGAAAAGATTATCCATCAGAGGCCGGACATGCAGGCAAAACGCCCCATTTTCTGCATATATGACGAATATCGCAGACCGCACGACAAAATTACGCCCTGCGCGTGAGACTTTGCGCCCGACTTTTGCTATATTTGTGACCGTCGGTTTGCGGACCGGCAATTTCACACTCCCAACATATATGAGCGAAGAATCGAGAGCCTCCTTCGGAGGCAAGATAAGCGCTATACTCGTCGCCGCGGGCAGCGCGATAGGTTTGGGAAGCATCTGGCGCTTCCCCTACATGGCCGGCGAGCATGGCGGCGCCGCCTTCCTGCTGGTATATCTGCTTTGTGTCTTCGTGGTGGGCATACCCGTCATGCTCGCCGAGTTCGCCGTGGGCCGAAAGACTCACCTCAATGCCGTAGGTGCTTTCCGCTCCCTGTCGAAACGCTGGAAATGGGTCGGATACAACGGTGCGCTGGCCGCACTCTTCATATCGGGATACTACTACATCGTGGCCGGATGGTCGCTCGAATATCTCGTCAGCTCGCTCTTCGGCCCGCTGTACACCTCCGCCGAAAGTTTCACCGCACAGTTTGCCGACTTTCAGGCATCCCCGCGGCAGGCAATATATACCGTCGTATTCATACTGCTCACGCACATGATCATCATCCGCGGCGTGGAGAAAGGTATCGAGAAGGCCGCCAAGGTGATGATGCCCGCACTCTTCATAATCCTCATCGTCATGGCCGTACGCGTGGCATTCATGCCCGGCGCCGCCGAGGGATACCGTTTCTTCCTGAAGCCCGACTTCAGCGAGGCATTCGCCCCGAAGACCATATTCACGGCAATCGGACAGGCTTTCTTCTCGCTCTCGGTAGGCATGGGCTGCATGGTCACATACGCATCATACTTCAAACGCGACAACAACCTCACCACAACCGCATTCAGCGTCTCGCTGCTGACGCTGCTCGTGGCCGTGCTGGCAGGTCTGGTCATATTCCCCGCCGTCTTCAGTGCGGGGCTCGAACCGACGGAGGGGGCCTCGCTCATATTCGTCACCCTGCCCGAGATATTCAAGGGCATGCCCTTCGCGGCGCTCTGGTCGGCCGTGTTCTTCATATTGCTGACGCTCGCATCGCTTACATCCACAATATCGTTCCACGAGGTGCTGACAGCATACTTCGCCGAAGAGCACAAGCTCTCACGCAAGAACGCCACACGTCTGACCTCGGCGCTCTCGGTAGCGCTCTGCGCCCTGACGCTCGCATTTACCTTCGACATCAACATCGGATCGTGGCTGCACCTCGAGGATATATCCTTCTTCGAGATATTCGACTACACCACCGCCAACATACTCATGCCGTTGGGCGGCCTGTTCACCTGCATCTTCGCCGCTTGGTACATGAAACCTTCGTTCCTGCGGGGAGAGATGACAAATTACGGCGAGCTTCGCGGCCGGGCCTTCCCGCTGCTGCGCTTTACGCTGCGATACATCACCCCGCTGCTGCTTATCTACATCTTCGTCTGCAACCTCGGGCTGCTTTAACCGGTATGCTTTAACATTGCAGCCCCGCTCCGCCCGCAATAACAACACGAAGACAGTCACATGAGGGCAGCCATGAGGAGAAAGAAATTTTCACGGAGACAGTCAAGACATACACAAGTACAACAGCCGACTGAGAATACAAAAAAGCTCCGCATCCCTTTCGGAATGCGGAGTTTTCATCCGTTTACGATTCGTCTCGACCATTCAGGCCTTTGAAGCCAGAGGCTCGGCAACCTCGTATGTACGGGCGCCCAGCTCCTTGTCGATCATATAGAGGCCCAGCTTGTCCTCACCGATCATCTTAAGCTCGCCGATAATATCCGCGGCGCTCTGCTCCTCCTCGACCTGCTCGTCGACAAACCATACCAGCATGTTCGACGAAGCGCGGTCGCTGTCGGCCTCGGCAATGCCACACAGGTCGTTGATCATGGCCGTAACCTCCTTCTCGTGCGAGAGCGTATCCTCGAACATCTCCAGAGGCGATGCCCACGACGTCGTGACAGCCGCTATGGGCGCCAGCTCCACGCGCGCACCGCGCGAAAGCAGGTAGTTTATCAGTATCTGTGCGTGGTCCTGCTCCTCCCTGTACTGTACGGCAAACCAGTTGGCCACACCCTTGAGGCCCTTGTCGGCGGCATCCATCGACATCGAAAGATACAAATAGGCCGACCACATCTCGGCATTGATCTGCGCATTGAGCGCATCGTGCATCTTCTTACTCAACATAGCTGTAATTTTTATAAGTTTTACTTATCGTTTTTTCTTTGACGCAAAAATAAACAATAAAACGATGCGTTGTTCGACAAAAATCGAATCACGGCATCGTTTTTACCTATCGCACCATAAGCTTAACTTATACAGCCCATACAACAGATATGCCGAACATTGCAGTCTTCGTATCACCCCCTTACATATACAAACTCTCCGTTCTGGCGACGGTAGCTGAGCGACACATCGCCGTCCTGACGTTCATAGGTCGCCATCGTCGAGACGCGGCCGTCGCGCAGCACCGAGAAACGTATGCGCAGATAATCGTATCCGTCGCGCTCGAACTCGACGTTCGCCGCCTCGCCCATACCGTAACCGCGCAGGATGTATGTAAACCGGAGGCTGGTGCCGTACTGCTCGACCTCGGTGATCTCCGCCTCGTCGTGCGTGAAGAGCAGTTCCAATGCCCGCCGCGCTATGCCGCGCACCTCCGAACGCCACCCCTCGGGGCAGCCTATGCCGCGGCATGACGAGATGTAATCCTCGATCTCGCCGTAGAGATAATCTCGCAACATGTTGCGTATGTTGCCCTTGCCCAATGATTCCATAAGCAATTCCGTTTTTGAGTTTCGACATCCGTACGCACGCCGCAGCATACGCAGCACACGCAGCACACGCACCGAACATACTGTATCCATTTACAAAAATATGCATATCATCGTAACCGCCCAAATCCCGACGCGACAAAATCGCCCGCAAAATCACATGCCGCACGCCACGCCATATCACATTGCCCGCCATAATCCGCACACGGCACATCCCCTTGCCGCGGGAGCTTGCCCGACCGACGCGGCGGCTGCGCCGAAAAAAGATTGGCGAAGCGGATAATTGCACTTTTTTTTATAATTTTGCAAAGATTTTGATGTGCAACGGAATAATGCCGTAAAGACAAACGTAACAATATCATAAACCGAATAAAACAGACTCAAGCTATGGCTGATTTCATCTATCAGGAACCCTATCCCATCGAGAAGGATACCACTGAGTACCGCCTTCTGACGAAGGATTACGTTAAGGTCGTCGAGTGCGACGGACGTAAAATACTGAAAGTAGACCCCAAAGGTTTGGAACTGCTCTCGAAGGAGGCCTATGCCGACGTATCGTTCTACCTGCGTCCGGCACACCTTGCTAAGCTCGCATCGATACTCGAGGATCCCGAAGCCTCGGACAACGACAAGTTCGTCGCATACACCATGCTTCTCAACCAGACGGTAGCGGCCGAGGGCCAGCTGCCCACGTGTCAGGATACGGGTACGGCCATCTGCATAGCCCACAAGGGCGAGGATGTATATACGGGTGCCGACGATGCCGCCTGCATCGCCCGCGGCGTATATGAGACATACAAGGACCGCAACCTGCGCTACTCGCAGGTAGTACCTTTCTCGATGATCGACGAGAAGAACTCGGGCACCAACCTCCCCGCACAGATCGACATCTACGGCGGCAAGCCCGGCATGGAGTACGAGTTCCTCTTCATCACCAAGGGCGGCGGCTCGGCAAACAAGACCTTCCTCTACCAGCAGACCAAGGCCCTGCTCAACGAGGAGTCGCTCACCAAGTTCTTCAAGGAGCACCTCGCCGACCTCGGAACCTCGGCATGCCCGCCCTACCACCTTGCGGTATGTATCGGCGGCACGTCGGCCGAGATGTGTCTCTCGACCGTGAAGAAGGCCTCGGCCGGATATCTCGACCACCTGCCCACCTCGGGCAACGAGGGCGGCCGCTGCTTCCGCGATCTGGAGTGGGAGAAGAAGGTGACCGACATGTGCCACGAGCTGGGTATGGGTGCGCAGTTCGGCGGCAAGTACTACGTACATGACGTACGTGTGATCCGCGCGCCGCGCCACGCCGCAAGCTGCCCCGTCGCCATCGGCGTCAGCTGCTCGGCCGACCGAAACATCAAGGCCAAGATCACACCCGAAGGTATCTTCCTCGAGAAGCTGGAGAAGAATCCCGCACGCTTCCTGCCGGCCAAGGCTCCGGCCATGTCGCCCGCCGTGGACATCGACCTCGACGAGGGTATGGACAAGGTGCGCGCCATACTGACCAAATACCCCATCAAGACGCGTCTGAACCTCAAGGGTACGCTCATCGTGGCCCGCGACATCGCCCACGCCCGCATCAAGCAAATGCTCGACGAAGGCAAGCCCATGCCCGAATACTTCAAGAAGCACCCCGTCTACTATGCCGGCCCGGCCAAGACCCCCGAAGGCATGGCCTCGGGATCGTTCGGCCCCACCACGGCCGGACGTATGGATCCCTACGTCGACCTGTTCCAGAAGCACGGAGGCTCGCTGGTGATGGTGGCCAAGGGCAACCGCTCGAAGGCCGTCACCGACGCCTGCAAGGCAAACGGCGGATTCTATCTGGGCTCTATCGGCGGCCCCGCCGCCGTGCTGGCCAAGAACTCGATCAAGAGCGTCGAGGTTGTCGACTTCCCCGAGCTGGGAATGGAGGCCGTACGCAAGATCTACGTCGAGAACTTCCCCGCCTTCATCATCGTCGACGACAAGGGCAACGACTTCTTCGCCGACTTCCAGCACTAAACGACCCAAAAGATCAGAAGTTTCGCACCCCAAAAGGATGCGGAACTTCTTTTTAGGTTATTTTTGACTCACGGCGGAAAATAAAACCGCCCGCACGAGCGTTTTGCCATATAAGACCTTTAGATACGATATGACACGATTTTTCAGACACATACTTCTGCTGCTGACGACGCTGTCATGCTTCGGCACCGTGCGCGCCGCCGATACCCACACCTTCGAGATAAACACCCCGCTCATAGTCACTGCAGGCGAGATGTTCCGTGTGGAGTTCGTCCTCGATACCAACAAGCCCGACGACGGATCCTTCACCCCGCCGTCATTCGAGGGTCTGGATATTCTGGCCGGCCCGACCACTTCAACCGGATTCGAGTTCCAGAGCATCAACGGCGTATCGTCACAGAAGAAGACCTGCACCATCACATACGTAGTAGTGGCGCAAAGCGCCGGCAACATAACCATAGGCCCCGCCTCGATCGAGGTCGACGGCAAACGCTACACCACCAAGGCAACACCCATAGAGGTTGTCGACGGCGGCGGTGCAAGCCAGCAGCAACAGCAGGGCCGCGCCGCGGAACAGGGAAATGCCGTGCAGAACAAGGTGGCAAAGGATGATATCGTGCTGCGTCTGAACCTTTCGCGTACGAACGTCTATATGGGCGAGCCGATACGCGCATCTCTCACGCTCTACACACGCGCCAGCATCGTAGGTTTCGAGGATGTCAAGCTGCCGTCGTTCAACGGGTTCTGGTCTCAGGAGCTGCCCGTGGACAACTACAAGCCCCAGCGCGAAACCCTCGACGGCAAGGTCTACGATTCGCAGATCATAAAGGAGTATCTGCTCTATCCGCAGCAGAGCGTCTCGCTCACCATCGAACCTACGGATATAACGGCCGTAGCCCGTGTCGTCATACAGAACGCCCGTAACTTCGACCCCTTCTTCGGGGGCGGCGTCGAGGAGTACAACGTCAAGCGCAAGCTCTCGACGGGAGCCATCACCGTCAAGGTGAACGAGCTTCCGGCCGGCGCCCCCGCATCCTTCTCGGGTGCCGTGGGTGAGTTTACCATCTCGGCCGAGATGCCACCCGCACAGATCAAGGCCAACTCGGCCGCGACATATACAGTGAAGATCTCGGGTACGGGAAACCTCACATTCCTGCAGGCACCGACACTCACCCTGCCCTCGTCGTTCGAGGCATACAGCGTGCGCAATACCGAGTCGATACGCTCCACGACACAGGGAACGACGGGATACCGTCAGTACGAGTACCCCTTCATCGCCCGTGCCGAGGGTGAATACGAGATCCCGCCCGTCGAGTTCTCGTACTTCAGCCCTCAGAAGGACGCCTACGTAACCCTCTCGACCGAGGCGCTGAAGATGGAGGTCTCGCCCGACGCCTCGGGCGGCAACCAGCCCGCACAGGTCGTCACATCAACCTCGAAGGAGGATGTGCGACAGCTGGGCAGCGACATACGCTTCATAAAGCTCACACGCCCCGCCCTGCGCAAGTCCACGGCCCCGCTCATGCTCAGCGGTACGTACTTCGTGCTGCTGATACTCATCATCGCCATCTTCGTCGCGCTCTACTTCCTGCTGCGCAAGATGATCCGCGACAGCAAAAATACCGTTCTGGTACGTAACCGCCGCGCCAACAAGGTTGCCGTACAGCGTTTCCGCGCCGCCGAACGGTTCATGCGCTCGGGTGACCGTCAGGCCTTCTACAAGGAGATGCTGCGCGCATTCTGGGGATACATGAGCGACAAGCTGAACATCCCCGTGGCCGACCTGACGAAGGAGTCGATACGCGAGGAGCTGCTGCGCCGCGGCGTCACCACGGAGGAGGCCCAGCGATTCACCGATATCATGACCCGCTGCGACGAGGCACAATACTCGCCCTCGACGTCGGTGGAGATGAACGAGGTATATACGGAGGGTGTGCGTATCATATCGCACATCGAGTCGATTGTAAAACGATAAAAACGCAACGACATGAAGATCATACGATACATGGCCGTCATGGTGATGATGATGTCGGGGTTTGCGACAGCCGCACCTGCGGCGCCGCAGGCGCAGACGGCCGCACAGGGACAAGATACGGAGAGCGTACAGGCTGTTGCCGCAGAGGCCGACAGCACGGCGATGACGGCACAGACACAGGCTGCCGACGGCACAGCCGCCGCGGCGATAGATCCCGCGACAGCCTCGGCCGAGGATTTGTGGCAGGCGGGCAATGCCGCCTACACGGCAGGTGACTACGCCCGCGCGGCGGAGATATACACCGCCATCGTCGACAAGGGTCTCTATTCGGCCACGCTGTACTACAATCTGGCAAACGCCCTGTTCAAGAGCGGGCAGACGGGAGGTGCAATCCTCTACTACAACCGCGCCCTGCGGCTCTCGCCGGGGGATGAGGACATACGCCACAACCTCGAATATGCCGAACGCACGACAAAGGACAAGATCGAGGAGATTCCTGAGTTTTTCCTCGTATCGTGGGCAAAGAAGCTGCGCAGCACAATGAGCTGCACGGCGTGGACCGTCATCTCGCTCGTGCTGCTGGCCGCAACACTCGCTCTGGGACTCGTATATCTGCTCTCGCAGCGCATATCGATGCGCAAGAGCGGCTTCTACGGCATGGCCGCAGCGCTGGTGCTCTTCATCGCCACGACACTCATGGCATGGAGCGAACGCAACATGCTCGTCGACCGCAATGAGGCCGTAGTCATGAGTTCGGCCCTTTCGGTCAAGAGTTCGCCCGACAAGTCGGCAACCGACCTATTCGTGTTGCACGAGGGAACCGTAGTAACCATAGGCAGCACGGTAGAGGGCTGGGCCGAGGTGCGCATAGCCGACGGCAACAAGGGCTGGGTCGAGACCGACCGCATCGAGCGTATCTGACCCGCCGCCGCGCCAACGCATTGATTCGAACAAACCAAACAGTATCTGATTCCAAACCGGATGTCAAAACTTCTGCAAGAGGCGGTATCGGAGTTTGCCAAGCTCCCGGGCATAGGCCGCCGTACGGCACTGCGGTTGACGATGCACCTGCTCAAGATGGATCCCGAGGCCGTGGACCGCATGGCCGAGAGCATCTCCCGCTTCCGCCACGACATACGCCACTGCACATTTTGCAACAACCTCTCCGACACGGATATATGCCCGATATGCGAAGATCCGGAGCGTGACCGCTCCACGATATGCGTTGTCGAGCAGGTGGGAGACCTCATGTCGATCGAGAACACACGCCAATACCGCGGCCTGTATTATGTTCTCGGGGGAGTCATATCGCCCATGCAGGGCGTCGGGCCCTCGGACCTGCAGATAGACAAACTCATCGACCGCGTTGCCGAAGGCGGCATACGGGAGGTGATCCTCGCCATCTCGACATCCGTGGAGGGCGAGACCACACTCTTCTACATAATGAACCGTCTGCGGCAATATCCCTCGGTGAAGGTCACCACCATAGCCCGAGGCATAGGCTTCGGCGACGAGCTGGAGTATGTCGACGAGCTGACCATAACCCATGCCCTGCGCAACCGCCGCGAAGTGGAGTGAAACGGCCGATTGGCCGGATGCGGCCATAACCGCGAAATGACGATGCATAATCCGCCGCCCGATCGGGACGGCGGATATTTTTTGCCGTAACGCGCAGGCTTTGAGTGGCACAACGAATAAAATAGGGAAAAATCACATATCGGATGTTATATTTGCTCCCGATAAACGTATTACATTCGGAACCGCGCCACAAGGGCGGCATACGGAGAAGATAACCGTCACAGATGAATAGTGAAGAACTGAACCGCGAGTTTGTCGCAGTCAAGGATTCGGCATATCGCTATGCCATAACCCTGCTGCGGGACCGCCACGCCGCCGAGGATGCCGTACAGGACCTCTACGAGAGGTTGTGGCGGCGGCGTATCTTCATCCGCGTGACGGGCTTCCGGTCTCTTGTCATGACGGGCATGCGCAACCTATGCATCGACCGCATACGCACGCGACGGCGCTCGGCCCCGAAGGTCGACATCACCGCGGCCGAGCTTTCGATCGAGACGCACACACACGACACCGTCGAGCGGAGCGAGACATGCGCGCTGGCCCGACACCTTGTCGAGACACTGCCGCCGCGCGAGAGCGAGGTGATGCATCTGCGCGATATCGAAGGTCTCGACATAGAGACGATAGCCGAAATGACCGGTTCCACAGAGCAGAGCGTGCGCATGGCCCTCTCGCGCGCCCGCAACCGAGTAAAAGAGGAGCTGCTAAAGATCATGAACCATGGACTCTGAACATCTGTCACGACTCGTCGACCGCTATTTCCGCGGTGAGACCTCCCTTGAGGAGGAGGCGACGCTGCGCCGCATCCTATCGCAAAGGAACGGACAACATGATGATGCCGACGCGTTCCGTACGACACCCGAAGCGCGCGCCGCGGCCGCCATGCTCGCGCTTGCAGAGCAAGTAAACAACGAGAAGGCCCCGCTGCGTCTGCATCACCGAACAGCGAATCCGTGGCGCATGGCCATAGCGACGGTAACGGCGGCCGCAGCCATAGTCGTCGCGGTCGTAACGCTGACGCGACCCACCGTCTACGGATATGTAAACGGGCGTCCCGTCACGTCGCTGGCCGAGGCGCGCGACTGCTCGGAGCGTATGTTCTCCGACATGCGCACCGACGACGGCGACCGCACCGCCCCCCTGCGCGACATCCTCGACATCGAGTAACGTAAAAAGAGTGTAATACGATAAAACTATCACCGCAATGAAAAAGTTCTTCATCCTCACCCTGCTGCTCTTCGCAGCAGCCATTATCGGCATCGACAAGGCCGCCGCACAGTCGATGCGTCTGGGTATCGACGGCATAGAGTTCACATCGGTCGACGAGCAGAAGTCGCCCGTAGCTGTGGGACTGCCCGTAGGGTATTCGTCGTCGTCGTTCGTCATCGGCCGCAACATCTCGACTACGATACCAACATTCGAACTCGGATGGAACATGCTCTCGCCCGTCGACTACGGCATCTACGACGGCATGGGATACGGACAGTTCCTCGACATCAACAACTGGAAATCGACACAGGTGACCGTCAACATACTCAACTTCTCGGCCTTCAACCGCCGCCGCAATTTCGGTATCTCGGCCGCAATAGGCATCCGCGCCAACAACTTCCGTCTCGACAAGTCGCTGACGCTTGCAGACGCGGGGCCGATGATCACACCCTCGACCATAGGCGGCGAGCTGCAGGTCAAGAAGAGCAAGTTCACCGTAGCGGCCATACACATCCCCGTCGAAGTGTCGCTCGGACGCTGGGACAAGTTCGCAATATCAGCGGGAGGATTTGCCGACATAGTGATGAACTCGCACACCAAGATCAAGTATAAGGGCGGCTCGAAGGACAAGGAGCACAACTTCCCCGTAAACTTCATACAGGCGGGCGCCACGCTGCGACTCTCGTTCCGTACCATAAGCCTCTACTGCAACTATACTCCCACATCGATATTCAAGAGCGGCTGCGGCCCGCGCACACAGATGTGGACAATAGGCCTCGGCCTGTAACCGTGATCAAAACCTCACGACAATGAGAAAGGCAATCGTAACAATCGTAATATTGCTCGCCGCGGCGACGGCGGCCGCAGCCCAGACGCCGCAGTTCATGGAGGTCTACGACCGTGCGCTGACGCGCTTCGACCGCAACGCCGCCACGGACGACGAGTCGCTGCGTACATCCGAGTTCTCGGGCAAGATGCTGCGCAGCATCCTCCCCGACAAGGCTGACGATGAGGGAAATCTCGTAAACCGCATAGATGTCATACGTCAGATAAAGTTCTCGGGGCCGCACAACATCGACCTCTACGACCGTCTGCGCCGCGCTGCCGAAGAGGAGCCCTACGAACGTATCTCGATCATGACGGTCGACAAGGAGACCGTCTACATATACTCGGCACCGTACAAAGAGTCGGGGAAGGAGTTTCTGATATTCATCGCCAAGGGCGACGCACGCCTCGCATGCGACATCGTGGGGGACGTCACCCTCAACGACGTTACCGACCTGCTCTTCGGACGCAACTGACACTACATACGTGTGTAACCGACAAATGGTCCACGCCTGAGGCATGGACCATTTCTTTTACGTGCGACCCGACCGCGGGCCGACAATACTATTTATCACTCTTGGCCGACGGCTCGACGGCTTGGAACACGGCCTGCATCTCTCCGTTGCTCAGGAGCATCAGCATGTCGCCGTCGATCTCGTAATGCGTCGCATCCTCGAGGATCTTCGACAACTCCGCCTCCAGATCCACATTGGGACACATCATTCGCGTCGATGCCACATTACCGAAGGTAATGCCTCCATTATCGGTTGTAGTGTAGCTGCCCATCATGCGGTTGCAGGCACCCTTGCCACCGAAGTGTCCATCCGCATCGAAGGTGAAGATGAAATCCTCGGGCGCAATCTGAAGGTCACGCTCCATCATCCGCACCAGATGCCACTGCGTTCCTACCAGAGGCTTTGCATTCTTGCCCTTACGGCAGGCGCAGCAACCGACCGCAAGCAGAGCCATCACGGCCACTACCGAAAATACGAATACTCGTCTCATAACTGTCGTCTTTTAATGTTTCACCCGCTCCCGTCCAATATTCATTCCGAGAGCGCATGCAAATATATGAAAAGATATCCAAAAGCGGCAGCCGCCTCCGGCAAAAAGGCCTTTTTTCGGCCGAGGAACGGACGTATGACGCTCTCTACCCATATATAATCATGACATCCAGAAGAATACCTATCATCCTGATCCGCATGCCGCACTCCCATAAGAGAAATCCGCCGCAACCGACAGCCGGCATGAGAAAAAACATCTCAAATATTTTCCTATGGAAATTTGTTACATTGGAAATTTATATTTACCTTTGCAACAACATTACCGGGGAACGGTATTTGCCGCACAACGGATACCCGCCAACAGTCACACCGCGGGAGCCGGTTACGACGACCGAAATACCGCGAGTGCGGCAATGAGCGGGGACAAAGGGGAACAAGAGGAGAAAGCTGAAAGAGAAGAGGAGAAAGGAGAAATAATAAAGGAACATAATAAAAAATGCAAACCGAGGGCTGAGCCCGCAAAGACAACGACCATGAAAAGACTTTTGATCGCAATGAGCATTGCAGCCGCCCTGACGGCATGTACGACAAACGCACAGAACAAAACCGATAAAAACAATAAGACAATGAAAACGATCGACCTTGACAAACAGCAATTCATCGAGAAGGTATTCGACTACGAGTCGAACCCCACGACATGGAAATACGAGGGCACGAAGCCCGCAATCGTAGATTTCTACGCCACATGGTGCCGTCCCTGCAAGATGGTGGCCCCCATACTTGAGGAGCTGGCCGAGGAGTATGGCGACAGCATCGTCATATACAAGGTCGACACCGACCGACAGCAGGAGCTCGCCGCGGCATTCGGCATACGCTCGATACCCTCGCTGCTATTCATCCCCGTGCAGGGACAGCCGCAGATGGTGCAGGGCGCAATGGGCAAGGCTGATTTCCGCAAGATCATCGACTCGGTGCTGCTGGGCAAAGAGTAGACTGACGCCACAAACGGAGCTTGAAAGCCGCATCGAAACAATACGATGCGGCAAAGCCCCCTCGGAAGACATCCTTCCGCAGCCGCATGTCGGCCGCGCGACACACCGCAGGCATACGAATCGTCTATCCGGTGCAGACAGGCGGCACACAACCGAACGACTTTATTAACACACATACTGACAATGGACAAGCTATGCGCCATACGCGACATACGGCAGGCGGTGACACGCTTCGAGGCCGACTTCGAACGCCGTTACGGCATTAGTCTGAACGAGGGGATGGTGCTGTGCAGCCTCAAGGACGGAATAAGGCTCTCGTCGGGAGAGCTGGGCGAGATGCTGGGGCTGACCCCTTCGAACGCCTCGAAGGTGATAGCCGCGGCCGAACGCAAGGGCCTCATCGAGCGGGGCATGGGCACCGCGGACAAGCGGCGCATGTATTTCACCATCACGGAGCACGGACGCAGTGCCTTCGGCGGCATCTCGTGCGACGAGATCCCCATGCCCGAGGCCCTGTGCCGGGCGCTCGGACTATGAGCACACACTACACACTACTGCGAAGCGGCGGGCCTGCAATATGCAGAGCCCGCCGCTTCAATTATATGGTGACGAAGGGACCGCTACCCTATGCCAACCAGAATATGCTCGACGAAGATTACAACCACACCCGCTACATATCCGAGCAGAGCCAGCAGCGTAATGCGGCGGAAATACCATGCGAAGTCAATCTTCTCGAGTCCCATGGCGACAACGCCCGCAGCCGAACCTATGATAAGCAGGCTGCCGCCCACTCCGACGCAATATGCCAACATAAGCCAGAAGGTGCCGTCGGCGGCGAAGGCCGCCATGTATGACGGGTCGGCTGCAGCGGCTATGGCCGCAGGGTCGGCCACGGGATACATACCCATGCAGGCCGCAACCAGAGGCACGTTATCGACAACCGACGAGAGGATACCCACGGCCGTTGCTATCGAGAATGCCTCATGGACATGCGTATCGAGGAAGTGCGCCGCATCCGAAAGCACACCCGCATACTGCAGACCCGACACGGCCATCAGTATCCCGAGGAAGAAGAGTATGGTCGGCATATCGATATGCTTCACCACCTTGGCCACACGATTTTTGATCGACTCCTCTATGCCGCGCTTGCGGTCGTAGACGATCTCGGTACATACCCACAGCACGCTGAGCGAGATCATCATGCCCATATATGGAGGAAGTCCCGTAAGGCTCTTGAATACCGGCACGAAGAGCAGGCCCAGAATACCGCCTATAAGCACGCTGCGGCTGAAACGCGGCCCGACGCCCTCGGGGAGCGCATCCGCCGCCACGGCATCAGCCACATGCGTCACATGGCCCTTGACCATACGCGAGGCGAACGCCGTAGGTATTATGAGCGACACAAGACACGGCAGCAGCAGATAACCCGAGAGGGCTCCGGCCGTGACGTTGCCGCGCATCCAGAGCATGATTGTCGTGACGTCGCCTATGGGAGACCATGCGCCGCCGCTGTTGGCCGCGATGACGATCACGCCGGTGAAGATCCAGCGTTCGTGACGGTCGCTTATCAGACGCCGCAGCACCATCACCATGATGATCGTTGTCGTCATGTTATCCAGCACGGCCGACATGAAGAAGGTAATGAAGGCCAGAAGCCACATCAGACGCCGCTTCTCACGGGTGGTAATGTGGTCGGTGATGATGGAGAAGCCTCCATGCATGTCGATCAGATCGACGATGGTCATGGCGCCGATAAGGAATATGAGCGTCTCGCACGTATCGCCCAGATACGATACGAGTTCGCCTTCGATATCGGCATCGCCCGAGAAGATGCTCAACACGGTCCAGATTATTCCGCACATGAGCAGTGCGAAGGCCGCCTTGTCAATCTTGATTTTGTGTTCCAGCGCTATACACACATAGCCCAGAATAAAGATAAGTACAATGCCTGTTATCATAACAGATGAACTGATTGCAGTTAAACGGCTACCACGGGACGCGGGAAGAGCGAGTCATCGGGGCCGCAAAGAATACGCCTCGAATGTGTCCGATCGGCCGTCGCAGCAAAATTACAATAAAAAAAGCGAAACGGCAAAGGCCGCGACACTTCCGCCACACGCACGGCAAAAAACACAGGGCCGTCCGAGTATCCGGACAGCCCTGCATCTCATTATTCATCCGCGTGTCGGCAGAGACCACAATCCCGGCCGCCGCGCTGACGTCGCTACAACGTTATGCCCTTGAATATGTTGGACTGATCGCGCGGGACTATCTCGCCATAGAGCGTAATGGTGTTGGAGTTGAGCGTGGGACTTATGCGCACCGAAGTGTTGTTGCCGCCCTTGGGTATGGTGAAGGTCACGGAGGCCGAGATCGCCCGTCCCATGACATTGATCGACAGTGTGGTATTGCCGCGCTTGTCGACACGTCGCTCGACGTTGATTATACGTCCGTCGACCGTCACGCCGCCAACACCGTTCGGGCCACCGCCGCTGTCCACGGGAGAGACCTGAATAAGCGCCTGATCACTCTTGACCGATATGAAGTTCAGGTTGGAATATACTCTGGCTGTACCCCCTCGCTTGAATACCAGCATGTTGGCCTCAAAGACAAAATCCATGCTGTCGATGGCATTCATGGCCTCGACGTACGACAACGAATCCTGAATCTCGGCCATACGTTTTGCCATGGCCCGATCCTCGGCCGCCTGACGGCGTGCCGCGCGGCCGTTATCCTGTGCCACGGCGGCCGACACGGCCGACGTGAGCATCATCAAAATCAATATAACCCGTTTCATAGTTCGATAGTTTTACAACCTCTACGCAATATAAACGCCATACACAGGCCCCATATTATATTTCCGGGCAAAAATAGCAACATCCGCGCCGCAAACGGTACATTGTGCACGCGGTTTCACATTTCGGGGTTTGTTTCGTATATTTGCATCATGACCGACCGTAAAGATACTCTCCCGACGGCCGCCGCGCCGCACACGACGCTGCGCATAGGCAACATGGTCTGCCCGCGCTGCATCATGGCCGTGCGTGCGCTGCTTGCCGAAGAGGGGTATGCGCAGGCCGACGTCACGCTCGGGGCGGCGACGGTCGGGGAGGTAATCCCCGCCGGGAAGATCGAATCCATACGCCGCCGTCTCGAAGAGATAGGGTTCGTGCTCATAGACGATCCGCGCGAGGAGCTGGCCGAGCGGCTCCGCACGGCCGTAATCGAGCTGGCACGCGGCGGCCGCATGAAACACAACCTCTCGGAGGAGATCGTCCGCCGCATGGGCCATGATTACAGTTCGCTCAGCAAGCTCTTCTCCTCGATCTGCGGATGCACCATCGAACGATACTTCATATTGCAGAAGATCGAACGCGCCAAGGAGCTGCTGCAGGACAGCACCCTGTCGCTGGGCGAGATAGCCGAACGGTTGGGATATTCGAGTACGGCCTACCTCAGCGCACAGTTCAAGAGCGTCGAGGGCCGCACCCCTACCGACTTCCGCCGTGACGGCACCGCACGCCGCAAACCGATCGACGCCGTGTAATCCCGCGCCACGCATCACGATATTCATCCGCTCACTCCTCAGAATCGACAACACAATAATATTTGAGCGGGGAGAATAATATTCATAGAAAAATCCGAAAAAAATCTGAAAAAAGAATCCACAATTCCGTAACAACGGCGGCAGCCTCCGCCACTAACTTTGTCACATAAAACAACAGATGACCATATCATGACAAAGGATAACGAATGCCGCCGTATATTTCCCGTGACGGGAATGAGCTGCGCCGCCTGCGCCACACGCGTCGAGAAGACCATCGCACACACGAAAGGCGTTCGCAGCGCCGCCGTGAACTTCGCCGCCTCGGAGGTGACGGTCGAGTACGACAGCGACGCCTGCACGCCCGAGCAGCTGCGCGAGGCCGTGCGCGACGCCGGATACGATATTATATGTGACGACCCCGAACATGCCGCCGCCGAGGCCGAAGCGGCGCACGCCGCTCACATGCGTGCGCTGCGTCGCCGCACCATCTGGGCCACCGCACTCTCGCTGCTGCTCGTGGCGGCCGAGGTGCTGCTGCCGCACCGCATGGCAGGATATGTGGAGTGGATCATGGCCACGCCCGTGGTCTTCATCCTCGGCCGCGGATTCTTCGTCGGGGCATGGCGCCAGCTGCGACACCGCACGGCAAATATGGATACGCTCGTTGCGTGCAGTACGGGCATAGCCTACCTGTTCAGCCTCTTCAACCTGCTCGCGCCACAATTCTGGCTCTCGCGCGGAGTCGAGCCACACCTCTATTTCGAGTCGGCGGCCGTAATCATAACCTTCATACTTTTGGGCCGCTACATGGAGGATCGGGCCAAGCGCAATGCCTCCTCGGCCATCAGCCGTCTTATGGGCCTGCGGCCGAAGAGCGTATGCAAGATCGAGGCCGACGGCTCAAGGCACGACATTCCCGTTGACCGTATCGCCGCGGGGGATCTGATCCTGCTGCGCCCGGGCGAGCGCGTCGCCGCCGACGGAGTTGTCGAGCACGGCTCCTCGTACGTCGACGAGAGCATGCTCAACGGCGAACCCGTCCCCGCCGCCAAAACCGAAGGCGACGCCCTCTATGCAGGTACGGTCAACGGCAACGGCTCACTCACGATGCGCGCCCGAACAGTGGGCAGCGACACCATGCTGATGCGTATCGTGCGCATGGTACACGATGCTCAGGGGAGCAAGCCCCCCGTACAACGTCTGGCCGACCGCATAGCCGCCGTATTTGTGCCGGTAATAATGGCCATAGCCTTCATCTCATTCCTTGCATGGATCATATTCGCACCCGTGGATGGTCTCTCGCACGGTATTCTGGCCATGGTGACCGTTCTCATCATAGCCTGCCCCTGCGCCTTGGGTCTGGCCACCCCCACGGCCATAACGGTAGGCATAGGCCGCGCAGCCGAACGCGGCATACTGATCAAGGATGCCGAGAGTATAGAGACCGCCCGCACCATCGATACCGTCATCTTCGACAAGACGGGCACCCTCACCGAAGGGCGTCCCGAGGTGACCGATACGATATGGTTCGGCAACGGACACGCCGCGGCCCACATACTGCTGGCCATAGAGCGGCTCTCGGACCATCCGCTGGCACAGGCTATCGTACACCACCTCGAGGCAGACGGCCATAACGTCACGGCTGCGGCCGCAATATCGGCCGCGGCGTTTGAGAATATCGTAGGGCGCGGCATCACGGCCCGTGTCGGCGGCAAACGATATATTGCCGGCAACCGCGCCATGGTCATCGAGAGCGGGATAGATATCACACCGGATGCCGAGGCCGAAGCCTCACGTCTCGAGGCCGACGGCAAGAGTGTCGTATGGTTCGCCGTCAGCGACATCACCGACGACGGCACACGCGACAAGGGCGGCGTTCTGGCCATAGCGGGCGTTACGGACCGCATACGCGAGGGTGCGCGCGAGGCCGTCGAGGCGCTCCGCTCGATGGGCATAGAGTCCGTGATGCTAACGGGCGACAACGCCGCCGCGGCACAACGCGTGGCCCGCATGACGGGCATCACCACCTTCCGCGCCTCGATGCTGCCCCAGCAGAAAGCCGAATACCTGCAGGCGCTGCGTGCCGCAGGACACCATACGGCAATGGCCGGCGACGGCATCAACGACAGCGCGGCGCTGGCCGAGGCCGACCTCGGCATAGCCATGGGCGGCGGCAGCGACATAGCCATCTCGGCCGCAGGCATGACAATCGTCGCGTCGGATCCGCGCAAGATAGCCGAAGCGGTACGTCTCTCGCAGCTCACCGTACGCACCATACGCCAGAATCTCTTCTGGGCATTCTTCTACAACATGATCGGCGTGCCCGTCGCCGCCGGCATACTCTACCCAATATGCGGATTCCTGCTCAACCCCATGATCGGAGGCGCAGCCATGGCTCTGAGCAGCGTATGCGTCGTGAGCAACAGTCTGCGTCTGCGCCGTCTCGACACACGTCCCGCAGCCCTGCGCCGTCCGACCACAAGCAGCAACGGGGCCAACGCCGCTCAATGCGTATCCGACATACATGCAGCCGCCGCAACGGCAACCGCAACGCCGTCACAACAAACCATACAACCACAAAAAGAGATTCATAACATGAAAAAGAGATTCAACGTCGAAGGCATGATGTGCGACCACTGCCGCGCACATGTCGAAAAGGCCCTCAACTCGATCGAGGGCGTCAAGGCCGTCGTAACGCTCTCGCCGGCCGAAGCCGAAGTGGAGTTCACCAATGGCGAGAAGTCGCTCGAAGAGCTTCAGAGTATCGTTACGGAGAAGGCAGGCGACTACCGCCTGAGCGAGAAATAGTATCTCGACCGAGCCTGCAAAACAAAAGACGGGAGTTTCCTTTATGGAAAGCTCCCGTCATCTTTCTTGTGCCCGACCAGCACCTACAACATCTTGCGCACGAAGTCGAACATACGGTAGGGCATATATCTGAACGGCAGGTCGATCCATGTCGGGGCCAGAACTACCGAACGCCTGTGCGAGAAGGCATCGAAACTCTCGCGGCCGTGATAGCGGCCCATGCCCGAGTTGCCCACACCTCCGAAGGGTATATTCTCGTTTGCGATGTGCATGATAGTATCGTTGATGCATGCGCCGCCCGACGAGGTGCGGCCGATGATGTCGCGGCCCTTACGCTCGGGCCCGAAATAATAGAAGGCCAGAGGTTTCTCGCGCTCGGTGACGAACTGTACCACATCCTCCACATCGTCGAAGGCGATCATCGGCAGCACGGGCCCGAAGATCTCCTCCTGCATGACGGCCGACGTGGGATCGACATCGGCCAGCAGTGTCGGCGCGATATATAGTTCGTCACGGCACGTCTCGCCGCCGGCAACAACACGTCCGTCATTCAAATATCCCGCCACGCGGTCGAAGGCCCTCTCATTGACCATACGCACAAAATGGCGGTCTTTGCGCGGATCGTCGCCGTGCATGCGCCGCACCTCGCGGCGGAAGGCCTCGATGAAGCGCTCCTGCAACGGTCGGTAAATCATAAGATAGTCGGGAGCGATACACGTCTGACCTGCATTGAGCGTCTTGCCCCAGACGATACGCCGCGCCGCAAGATCGACATCGGCACCGCGGTCGACAATACAGGGACTCTTGCCGCCGAGCTCCAGCACCACGGGTGTCAGATGCTCCGCCGCCGCACGCATCACGATACGTCCCAACGACGGGCTGCCCGTAAAGAATATCACGTCATAACGCTCCTCCAGCAGGCGTCCGTTCACCTCGCGGTTACCCTGCACGACGGCTATATACCTCTCGTCGAAGGTCTCGGCAATCATACGCTCGATCGCGAGCGACACGTTCGGGACATAGGGCGAAGGTTTCAGCATGGCCGTACACCCCGCCGAGATTGCTCCTACAAGCGGATTCAACAGCAGCTGCACGGGATAGTTCCACGGCGCCACGATCAACGCGCAGCCCAAAGGCTCGCTCACGATACGGCTGCGCGAGGGCAGCATCTTCAACGGCGTGCTGCGCCGCTTCCACCGCATCCAGCGGTGCAGATGGCGCAAGTGGTTGCGGATCTCGCCCTCGACGATACTCAGCTCGGTCAATACGGCCTCCTCCTTCGATTTGTGCAGATCCTGCCACAGAGCCTCGCACAACGGCTGCTCCCACTTCTTCAGCGCCGCACCCAGACGGCGAAGCTGCTCGCGGCGAAACGCCTCGCCCAGCGTCGCGCCCGACCCGAAATATGCCCTCTGCGCAACCGCAAGGGCCGCAATACGCTCGGGCGACGTGTTCTCAAGTTTCATAACTCCTCTCGTTTACTGTTTTCACTCTATCGGCCTTGTAATAAGAACGGCCGCAGGGGACAACTTATTTTATCCACGGCCCACCGCCGGCCTGCACCTCACTTGCCGCGGCGGCCCGTGAAGCCGTCCATGGCGGAGAAGATGCCGCACCAGTGTCCGAAGATCCGGTCGAACCACGACACGGGCAGCACGCCCTGACAGAAACGTATCAGGTGGAAGCCCAAAGGTATGCCGCAGAAGTTGCGGTTGCGCTCGATGCCGCGGATGATCTTGCGGGCCGTAGGCTCCGGATCCAATATGGGAAGTATGCGCGAGTGAACACCCTCAAACATTCCCGTATTGATATAGTATGGGGCCACGGTGGTTATATGGACATTGCTGCGCGCCTGCTGCAGCTCGATACGCACCGAATCCGACCACCCGATAACCGCCCACTTGCTCGCAACATAGACCGACATGCGCGGATTGGAGATCATACCCGCCGCCGAGGCTATATTGCAGATATGCCCGCAGTCTCGCGCCATCATGTCGGGAAGCATAAGCCGCGCGATGGTCATGGGCGCCGTCGCGTTTATCGCCATCGTACGGTCGATCTCGCGCTGCGACATAAGGTCGAAGGTCTTGTTTCCCGTGACGATGCCGGCACAGTTTATCAGTATGTCCACATCCCCGCACTCGCGCTTCACGCGCTCGTAAGCCTCCGCTACGGCCCCGCTGTCCGATACGTCTACCTTGTAACATGCAACCGCATCTCGACGTCCCGCCTCGGCCTCGATAGCCGCTGCGTCCGCTTCGTTTATGTCCCACACTACAAGCCGCCGCGCCCCGCGCTCGAGAACCATACGGCCCATGATGCGGCCTATACCCGATGCGCCGCCCGTGATGAGCACACACCTGTCCTTTATCTTCGTCATAACGTTTTCCTTTGCGACCGAGGAGCAAAATCCGTGCGGCCGATGTTTCACACCGCGGCAAATATAATAATTTTTAACAACTCAGCACGATACGTCCCGCCAAAACGGCCCGCATCTCCATCCTCAAGGAGAGAACTGCGCCAAATACCGTCATCTTTCCACTCCTCCAAACCCGTACCCCGAAAACAAAAACGGCCCTCACCGCACGGTGAAGGCCGCATGTATGTTCTCTCAGCCGGAGGGTTACTCCACGGGGATATCCTTGTTGACATTCTTCGAGCCCACCAGAGCGTAGAAGAGCATGTAGAGGATACCTACGACGATAACCCAATAGCTTCCGATCGAGCCGATCGAAGGCATATCAGCCAGCCAGTTCTGGATGAAGGGGATGATACCGCCACCGCAAACCAGAGCCATGAAGATACCCGACGCTGCGGGAGTATATTTACCGAGGCCCTCGGCTGCGAGGTTATAGATCGAGCCCCACATAACCGAAGTGCAGATACCGCACAGGAACATGAATACCATGCTCAGAGGCACATGTACATTGACGATGGGTACATTTACCTTGACCGTCTCGGGGATGAACATGATGCAGAATACGAATACCAGAGCCAACAGACATACCGAAGTCAACATGGCACGGCTCGAGATCTTGCCACCCAGAGCGCCGCCCAGAAGACGTCCGCACATCATCATGAACCAATATACGCCGACCATCGTACCTGCAATTGCAGGGCCTACCCAGCTGAGGTTCGACATGTAGAGGTTAGCCGTGTTGGGGATACCCACCTCGACACCTACATAGAAGAAGATGGCTACGGCGCCAAGAACGAAGTGACGGAACGACATGGGACCGTACTTGTCCTTCTGCACCTTGCCGCTCTTGCGTGCGGCCTTCTCCTCGGCAGTCTCCATGTGAGGCTCGGGAATATTGGTCAGGCCGATGATGATGAAGGCCAGAGCGAAGATGGCCATGGCGATGATCATCGCGGGAGCCGCATCACCTACGCTCGCGTTCTCGACCGAGCCGCCGATAAGATATCCCAACAGGATGGGGGCTATCGTACCGCCGATCGAGTTGCACGAACCGCCGAACTGGATAAGCTGGTTACCGCGGTTGCCGCCGCCGCCCAGAGTGTTGAGCATGGGGTTAACCACGATGTTGAGCATACACATCGAGAAACCTGCAACGAAGGCTCCAAATACGTATACCCAGAACGACTCCACATAGCCCGAAAGGAACTGTATGCCGACGCCGATGAAACCGATCGTAACGGCAGCCAATGAGGTGAACTTATAGCCCTTGCGCTTGAGGATAATACCTGCGGGGATACCCATGCAGGCATAGGCAAGGAAGTTGGCCAATGTTCCCATCTGCGAGAATGCCTTGCTCACACCGAACTGATGCTGTACGATGACACCGAACGATCCGGCGAAATTTGTCACGAACGCGATCATGAAGAAGAGCGCGAACATCACCGCAATGGCTAAAACATTACTTTTTTGTTGTTTTGCTTCCATTTTTAGTTTTTAGATTGGTTAATATTATGGTTTTCTTCACTTTTTCTCCACTTATTTCATCCTTTTCTCTCCAATCTTCCCATACATCCCATACCGACATTATCGATCGGTTTCAAGCGTTGCAGACAAACCACTCCGTACCAGCTGTCCGTTCCGCCTCTTGCCGCGACGACCCCGAATATCATAACATCCATAATATCCGGCTTAACATCCACAATATCCGGCCGTCACTCGCCTTCAATTTTCCGATTCCCACATACGGGGCCCTCATAATCTGATCACCTGCGTCGGCACATGCATAAACCTCTACCGACCGGCTCCATCATCACCCTCGACAGTCTCCGCCATAGCCGGAAACATATCCCGATGCGAACCTCCGAGAGCATACGTCCCACGGCATATCCTGTCCACGCGAGACCCATAAATACGGTCCCCGAGGTCGGCACCCTCAAGATCCACCAATATAGGCACCTTAGAGCCGTCTTCGAACTTTCCTCCCTCCGAGATTGGTCCTCCGAGGTCGGCACCCTCAAGATCCACCAATATAGGCACCTTCGAGCCGTCCTCGAGCCCCCCCCGAGATTGGCCCCTTAGCGGTCACGTTCGGCGACGTAGGCGCAAAGGTTCACCAGAGCCGAACGATAGGGCGAATCGCCGTAACGGGATACGATCTGCACGGCGCGGTCGATGTATGTCTGCATCGTACGTGCGGCCAGAACCAGACCTCCCGAGTTCTCCACAACGCCCTGAATATAGTCCACGGCAGCCTGATCCGAGGCGCACTGCGACAGACAGTCGAGCAGCCGCATACGCTCCGCAGGCGTACATTGCTCCAACACCTCGATCAGCGGCAGCGTTATCTTGCGTTCGCGCAGGTCGTTGTTCGCAGGTTTTCCCGTATGGGCCGAACGGCTGTAGTCGAGGATGTCGTCCTGAATCTGGAACGCCATACCCAACGCCTCGCCGAAACGGCGCATCTGCTCCACATCTCCGCGCGGCGCAATGACCGACACGGCTCCGGCCGAGGCGCTCACGCTGATGAGACTCGCCGTCTTCTTGTATATGATCTCGAGATAATCCTGACGCGTGGTGTCCATATCGCGCGAGTGCTGGCTCTGCAGCACCTCGCCCTCGCATATCGTGGCCACCGACCCTATTATGTGCGACACCAGATCATACTGCGCGCTCTCCATGCCCGAGGCCATCGTCCGTGCCAGAATATAGTCACCCAGCACCACGGCGTTGCGCGACTGCCACAGGGCGTTGGCCGAGGGGCGTCCGCGGCGCGTATCGGCCTGATCGATCACATCGTCGTGCACGAGCGAGGCCGTGTGGAGCATCTCCACCAGCATCGCCGCCAGATACGTACGCATGGAACAGTTGCGCTCGCCCGCCACCCACGTACGGTTGTTTGCCGCCGACGTGAGCGCCGAAGTAAGCATGACAACCATGGGACGCAGACCCTTGCCTCGCGACGAGAGCGTGTGCGTCAACATCTCCGACATCAATTTGCCCTCCGAGTTGAAGCGGCTCTTTACGAACTCTTCAAATGCCTCCAAATCCGAGGCTATCGGAGCGCGAATTGCATCAAGACTTATCATAACAGGCTTTTTAGCACTTATTGTTGGTTTTGCAAATATAGTAAAATTTCGCAATCGAACACCGCAAAAGGAATGTTTTTCGTAACTTTGACCCGATTAATATTGCATACGATCATGAATATCAACACCCCGTCATACAAAAGGGCCGCAGGCTGCGCCGCCGCCATCGTGCTCTTCTTTCTCATCGCGGCGCTCTACTTCGCGCCGCAGTTCAGCGGCCAGACGCTCATGCAGCACGACGTGCAGCAATATGAGGGCATGAGCAAGGATATCCTCGACAACCGCGCCGCCACGGGCGAGGACGCACAGTGGACGGGACGCATGTTCGGCGGCATGCCAGCATTCCTCATCAACGTCAAATATCCCGCACAGGCCGTCAAGGGCACCATCGGCAAAATAGTCAAGGTGGTCGACACACCCGCCTCGTTCCTCTTCTTCTCGATGACGGCCATGTGGATCGCGATGCTTCTGTTCGGCCTCTCGCCGTGGGTGGGGCTCGTCGCGGCACTCGCATACGGATTCTCCACATACTTCATGCTTATCATCGGCGCCGGACACATAACCAAGATGTGGGCGCTGGTCTACGCCCCGCTCATGATGGCCGGCGTCTACTGCACGCTGCGCCGCAACGCATGGGCCGGCGCTGCACTCACGGCTCTGTTCACATCACTCGAGATAGGAGCCAACCACCCGCAGATAACATATTATTTCGTCATAGCGATGGCCGCGCTGTGGATCAGCGAGGGCATCATCGCCCTGCGTTCGAAACGCGGCCGCGACTTCGCACGCCGCACGGCACTGCTTGTCGCGGCAGGCATAGCCGCCGTAGGGTCGAACTTCGCCCCCCTGTGGTACACGTGGCAGCACACAAAGGAGACTACGCGCGGGGGCTCGGAACTTGTCGCCGAGGGGGCGCACGGAGACGAAGGTCTCGACCTGCAATACGCCACGGCGTGGAGCTACGGCAAGGCCGAGACCCTCAACCTGCTCGTACCCGACTTCATGGGCCGCGAATCGGGCACGACCTTCCCGGCCGACGGACAGACGGCGGCCGTGCTGAACGACTACGGTCTGCGCGGCGCGGCGCAGCAGCTCTCGGCCTACTGGGGCACGCAGCCCTACACGGGCGGCCCGACCTATCTGGGCGCCGCGGCGGTGTTCCTCGCCGCGCTGGGCATCGCGCTGGCCCGGGGGCGCAACAAATGGTGGATCATCGCCGCATGCGTCGTGATGATTCTGCTGGCCTGGGGCCGCAACCTGATGGGGTTCACCGAATTCGCGTTCAAATACCTGCCCGGATACAATAAATTCCGCACCGTCTCGATGACGCTCGTCGTCGTGCAATGGGCCGTGCCGCTGCTGGGAGCGCTGGCCCTGATGCGGCTCTGGAAGGGGGAGATTCCCCGCGAACGGCTGCTGCGCGCGCTGGCATGGGCTGCGGGAATCACCGGGGGAGCGTGCCTGCTGCTGGCCGTCGCCGGAGGTTCGCTCTTCGACTTCGGACGCGCCGAAAGCGCGGACTATATGACCGATACGTTCCGTCACATCTTCGAAAGCAACAACATGCGGTCGTACATCGACCGCGGAATGGACATCGAATGGGCCGAAGCGACGGCCGACGCGATGGCCGCCGACCGCGCGGCGATGATGCGGGCCGACGCATGGCGTTCGCTCGTGATGATCCTGCTGGCGGCGGGCGGCGTGGCGCTGTTCGCCCTGCGCCGGATCAACCGATACGTACTGACGGGCCTGCTCGCGGGCGTGATGCTGCTGGACCTCGTGCCGGTCGACCTGCGGTTCCTCTCGTCGGAGAATTTCGTCTCGCCGCGCCGCAACCAGGTGACGGCCTCGGCGGCCGACAAGGCGATCATGCAGGACAAGGACCCGGGCTACCGGGTGCTGAACCTCACGGTCAGCCCCTTCAACGACGCCACGACCTCCTATTTCCACCGCTCGGTGGGCGGTTACCACGGGGCGAAGCTGGCCCGCTACCAGGATCTGATCGACCGTTACCTTTCCAACGCCGACGACGGAGTGCTCGACATGCTCAACACGCGCTACCTGATCGTTCCGGGCAAGGAGGGGCAGCCCGAAGCGCAGCGCCGCACGACGGCCTTCGGAGCGGCGTGGTTCGTCGACAGCGTCATCTACGCCCCCTCGGCGCAGGCGGAAATCGACCTGCTGGGCAAGACGGACCTCCGCACGACAGCGGTGGTGTCGGGGCAGAATCCGGCGAAGAGCGCATCGCGGCCCATGCCCCTCGGCATCTACGCCTCCGCCCGGATCGAGCTCACGGAGTACCGCCCGAACTACCTCAAATACGAATACACGCTCCCCGAAGAGGCGGTGGCGGTGTTCTCGGAGATTTTTTACGACCAGGGCTGGAAGGCCTATGTCGACGGCGAGGAAAGCCCCTACTTCCGGGCCGACTACGTCCTGCGGGCGATGACGCTGCCCGCCGGCACGCACACCGTCGAATGGCGGTTCCGCGCACCGGGCTGGACGGCCGTCGAAGGCGTGACGCTCGCGGCGTCGCTCGCGATCCTGCTGGGAGCCGTCGCGGCGCTGGCCTATTGTTTTAGAAAAAGAACGGAAAAAGAGAAATAAAAAGGGCGACCCGCGCAAACCCGTTTATCGTCAGCGTGCGTAAAATTTCGGGTTTCGCGCAGGGGTTGCGGATCGGACACAGCCGGCCTATTTCCGATTCGCGGCACCAAGGGAAGCCCGAAATTTGCCATTATCACGACAAACGCCATGAAAGACGATAAAAGACTGAAGCGAAAGGTCCGCAACTCCTACATCGTGTCGACGGTGAGCATCACGCTCGTGCTGTTCCTGCTGGGATCGGTGGGTTACCTGATGGTCGCGGCGCTGAAGGTCGCCGACACGCTCCAGGAGAGCATCGCCGTCACCGTGGAGTTGAAGAACGGGCTTTCGGAGGCGCAGAAAGAGACCATCAGCAAACGCCTGACCGCCGAGGAGATGGTCGCGACGATCGCCTACTCCGCCAAGGAGGAGAAAGCCGAGGAGGAGGAGTTCCGCAAGATGTTCGGCAGTTCGTTCGAGGAGATCCTGCCGGAGAACCCGCTGCTGGATTCGTTCGAGCTCACGCTCACGTCGGCATCCTCCGACAAGGAGCTGCTCGACTCGTTCATCGCCGCCGCCGGACGCATCGAAGTCGTCGACCGCGTGTCGTACCCGGCGCTGATGGCCGAGCGGCTGCACGCCACGGTGAACAAGATACGCCTCGTACTGCTGCTCTTCGGCGGCGCGCTGCTGGTCATTTCGCTGATCCTGCTGAGCAACACCATCCGGCTGGCGATCTTTTCGAAACGCTACCTGATCAACACGATGAAGCTGGTCGGGGCCACCAAGTGGTTCATCATGCGGCCCTTTCTCGGAAGCAGCCTCA
>OGLM01000755.1_pt1 | contig 37665 bp, 40 predicted proteins | sample 1572531 | NCBI WGS metagenome assembly OGLM01 (sample SAMEA2581909, study PRJEB24529) | metagenome | biome: Human gut stool | place: China | collected 2011
AAATGCGGGAAAAAATAGGTATTATTAGAAAATTTTCCTCATAAGATGTAGGAGTTCATTTCTTTAATGGTAAAGAAACGAACCAAAGAAAGCCACCGCAGATAAAATTTTAGCTTTGAAAAAATATATAGGCATTCATTTTCTTTAGTGGTAAAGAAAACGAAGCAAAAGAAACCACTCTCTCACGCACTTTTTATGATAACCTGATGGCTACCGTAAAAAATGCTAAAATGCGGGAGATATTTGGTGTTATTTAAGATTTCTTTTTATAAATAAGTATCTACCTATCATTTTGAAGTAAATAATATATTTTACTTATGAATACATATATGATAATATAAGGTCAAGGTTGAACGAGATGTTAATTAAGAAACTATAAATAAGATAATTTATGAAAGAAGGCTTTATATTATGATTAGAAAAGTTCCTGTACCTACTGCTGGGGTGATGCTTGGATTGGCGGCTCTTGGCAATTTGCTTGCACCATATTCTATGATTTTGAAATATGCTTGCGGTATTAGTTCTGCGTTTTTAGGGGTGTTGTTATTTAGCAAAATTATTTTACATCCGCAGATGATGAAAAATGATTTGAATGGAAATTCTATTTTTGCCAGTGTGTTTGCTACTTTCTTTATGGCGATTATGCAACTTTGCACTTATACTTTTCCGTTTGCACCTATAGCTAGTGAAGTAGTTTGGTATGGGGCGATTTGTGGTCATTTTATGTTGATGGCGTGGTTTACTTATCGCTATATCATCAATTTTGAATTAAGAGATGTTTTTCCAACATATTTTATAGCGTATGTAGGTATCGTGGTAGCGTCTGTTACAGCGCCTACTTTTAATCATCACAATTTAGGTGAATATATTTTCTGGTTTGGTTTCACTATGTATATGATATTATTTGCTCTTGTTACTATCCGTTATTGCAGTAAACATGCAATCGCTGAACCAGCAAAACCTTTATTTTGTATCTATACTGCACCAATGAGTTTAAGTTTAGCGGGTTATCTTGCTTGTGTTGCTGATAAATCTTTAATCATGATTGTGATTATGCAGATATTAGCTCAAGGTTTATTTGTGGCAGTGCTTACACAGATGCCAAAACTTTTAAAATTAAAATTCTATCCTAGTTATGCAGCATTTACTTTCCCATTTGTTATCACTGCGATTGCACTTCGTCAGACTGTTAGTTATTTAAATGAAATCAATATAGCAGTACCTAGCATTTTAAATTATGTAGTAGGAGTAGAAACTATCTTAGCTACAGCGATTGTAACTTATGTGTTCATCAGATATTTGAAATTCTTACATGAACAAATGATTGTAAATATGGGGGATAGAGCAAAAACTGTTTTTGGTACTATAACTAATATTGTTAAATAATGAAGCCTTCAAAATTCTAAGAATATACCTTAATACTATTTAGGTTTAGATTTTATATCTAAACCTATTTTTTTATTTTTATGACAAAAATAAAAAGACAAGTAAAATACTTGTCTTTATGATATAATTCTTGGCATAGGGAATAAATTGATGTGTCATGCCTCTCTTTTAGGGAGGTGGTAAATATGACGAATTATGAAGTATTGTCTTTGATAATATCTTTATTAACGCTTGTATTTACTATACTTTCTTATTTTAATTGATTTTAAAATAAAAAAGAAGCCATCTTGATGGACAGCCTCTTCTTCAACAATAACACTATAAGAAGAGGGCTGACATCGGCAAACATCAGTTTATTCTCTTCTTTGCTTATTATACTACAATGAATATGGCAAAACAAGTTGAATTAATTTAGATATTATATTAGGTATTATAATTGATTTGTTTCAACTAAGGACAGGATATGTTATCAAAAAGCATTTTGCCAAATAGTCTATAGATGGTATAATATAGCTATTGTTTTTAACTATTTATAATTTGTATATATAAGAAAGGATGGAAATGAATGGTTGAATCAGCATGGTCGCTATTGCCTCCGATAATTACCATAGTATTGGCTTTGGCGACAAAAGAAGTATACATGTCGTTGATTGTGGGTATCTTTGTAGGGGCTTTAATGTTCACAGGCTTTGATTTATTAGCTGCTATTGATACATTTTTTGCAATTATGTCCGATAAAGTTGGCGGAAATGTATATATTTTAGTATTTTTGGTCTTATTAGGTATTATTGTAGCAGCTATTGCTCGCTCTGGTGCTTCTCGTGCTTATGGTGAATGGGCAGCAAGTGCAATCAGAGGAAAACGCAGTTCCTTACTCGTTACTTCTATCTTAGGGGTAGTTATCTTTATCGATGACTATTTTAACTGTTTGACTGTAGGTACAGTTATGCGTCCTGTTACTGATAAATTTAATGTAACTCGTGCAAAACTCGCTTATATCATTGATGCTACAGCAGCACCAATTTGTATTATCGCTCCAGTATCTAGCTGGGCAGCAGCAGTTAGTTCTTCACTTCCAGAAGACAGTGCTATTGATGGTTTCTCCTTATTCTTGCAGACAATTCCTTTTAATATGTATGCATGGTTTACTATTATCTTTATGTTGTTCTTGATTTGGACTGGTAAAGATTTTGCTGCTATGAAAACTTTAGAGAAAAAAAGTGGTGGCAAATTAATCATTCCTGAAGAATATAAAGAAGAAAAAATGGAAGCAGTAGGTAATGGTAAAATCTTAGATTTATTATTACCACTTATCGTTTTAATCGGTGGTTGTATCTTCGGTATGCTTTACACTGGTGGTATTTTAGAAGGTGCTAGTGTATCTGATGCTTTTGCAAATTGTGAATCTGCTAGAGGTCTAGTAATTGGTTCCTTTATCGCTTTAGTATTTACATTCTTACTTTATGTACCACGTGGGGTGCTTCGCTTTGGTAAATTCTGTGAATGTTTCAACCAAGGTTTTAGAGCTATGACTCCAGCTATTTTTATTTTATGTCTTGCTTGGAGCTTATCTGGTGTTTGTGGTGAAGATTATTTAAATATCGGTGGTTATGTTGGCGGTATCGTATCCAATAATGCTACTGTAGGTATGTTCATGCCAGCAGTATTCTTCCTTGTAGCTATTGGTCTTGCTTTTGCTACTGGTACTTCTTGGGGTACATTTGGTATCTTGATTCCTATCGCACTTGCTGTAGTATCTACTGATCCTCATCTTTTAGTGGTTACAGTAGCAGCAGTATTAGCTGGTGCTGTAGGTGGTGACCATGTATCACCAATATCTGATACAACTATCTTAGCTTCTGCGGGGGCTCAATGTAGTCATATCGATCATGTAAGTACACAGGTTCCATATGTAATCGTAGTAGCTAGTTGTGCATTTGTAGGTTATTTAGTAGCTGGTATTGCTGGTAATGGTTGGATTGGTGTAGTATCTGGTTTTGTTTTATTAGCTATAGCTATGATTTATATTTATAAAGTTTTGATGAAAGATTAATTAAAAAAGTTCTAGGAATTATTATTTATTTCTAGAACTTTTTTTATGATAATTAGGGTTTTAATTATTACATATATATGATATAACTCATTGTGCTAGTTCGTTTTTTATTGTATAAACTAATAAACATTGTTCCAATCTTAATCGAAATCCTAAAATAGATTGTACTCTTATTCTTTCTATATCAAATAAATTTACTAATTTAGAAAATACTGTCTCTATATATTTCCTCTTCTTTTTTAGAAATTTACTATTTTCTTGTTTCTTTTCTTTCATATTTTTTCTTGATGGTGTCCAAAACCATATTCCTTCTTTTTTCAATTTCTTTTTTAATTCATTACTTAGATATCCTTGGTCTGCCAAAATATATTGACATCTATATTGTCTTAATAAATCTTCTACCATTTTTATATCATGTTTAGATGCTTTACTCAATGCATATGCCCAAATGTGTCCATCACTTCCTACTTCAAAGCTACCCTTCAACTCATAATAATATTGCTTTTTAGTGGCATTATAGCCAATATCTGCATAATCTGTAAGCACTTTACATCTTTTATTACGAATAGGTTGACATAATGGTAGTGGAATTGTGTATTTAGGATTATTTGAATGTTGTTTTAATATACCAATACGTATCCATTGCAAAAAACAAAAAGCATTATTGCAAATACGATTAAAACGTGAACGCTCAGGAAGAGAAGATTTAGGAAAAATATTATTTTGCAAAAAGTAATAAAAACGAAGCTGAGTAGTAATTTTAAGCTCAACTTGCCAACAAAGTAAAGAAATAACAAGGACATCATCTAATTTACAGTGCTGAATATTTCTGCGATGGCGAATAGAAGAAGGAACATATTTTTGGTATAAAGGTTGAATAAATTTGTACCAATTTAATAAATGAGATTGAAATTTTAAAGTATTTAGCTTACAATGAGATTGGTTCAACATTAGATACACTTCTTTGTGATGAAATACTTAAAAATGTACTCCTGTTGAACTTTTTTTGCAAGTAAAAATTTTAACTAGCACAATACGTATGATATAATATAAAATTAGTTAAGAATGGATTTATAAATTAATAATAAAATTTATGGAGGATTTTATGGGAAGATTTTATAAAAAAGCGATAGTTACAGCTTTATTAGTATCAGCATTATCAACTACAGCTTTTGCAGCGCCAGAAGATGTATATACAAATATTGCTGATAGTGCAGTGATTATGGATGCAACAGATACATCAGTGTTTAAACCAGCAGCTATCAAATCGTTGACAGATTATGATGAACATTATCGTTTATATAAATATGACACGATATCAATTAGAATTATAGGCTACAAAGATGCTCAGGGATTGGATAGCATTATGATCGGTACAGATGGCTATGTAAATCTACCTTATGCTGGTAGCGTGAAATTAGCAGGTCTAACTATTGAAGAAGCAAAACAAGTATTGACTGCAAAATTTGGCAGATATATTAAAATACCAGATATGTCAATAATCGTCACTAATTACGGACCTAGAAAAGTACAGGTATTGGGAGAAGTGAATGCTCCAGGAACAGTGGAATTAGCTTCTGATGATATGAATGTATTATCTGCCATTTCTAGAGCTGGATGGGTGACTACATATGGTCGTATTAAAAAAGTACAAGTCATTCGCATAGATGATGGTGTTATGTATGTAAAAGAAGCCAATATTAAAGATTATATAGAAAAACATGATATCAGTCAGAATTTTGCCTTAGAAGATGGAGATATCTTATATATTCCTAAATCTAATAAAATCGACTTCCATAAAGACGTATTACCACTTATCAATGTATATAGTACGTATAGAGCATTGACTGATTAATTAGGAGTGAAATAATGGATATAAATAATGCAAATGATAATGATACAATTGATTTAAAAAAATTGTTTTCTTTAATGCTCGAAAAGAAAACGATAGTTATAGCGATAGTAGTAATTTGTACTATTATTGCCACTATAGTTGCTTTTGTCTTACCAAAATCTTATCAATCTACCACACTTGTACGTGTAAAATTTGGTGGAAGTTCTATGTCTGGTTATGCAGCTATGGCAGCTGGCTTTGGCATAGATACAGGGGGAGGAAGTTCCGGTTCACCTGAATCTTATATAGAACTTATGAAATCTCGTGAAGTCTTAGAGCCTATTATTACTGAATTAGATCTGCCAGAAGAAACAAAGGAGAATATGACAGCAGCAGGTTTTGCAAAATCTAATTTAGAAGTTACTAATATTAAAAAGACAGATTTAATAACTATTGCAGCTTATGGTAAGACACCAGAAGAAGCACAAATGATTTCTCAAGGGGTAGCAGATAATTTCTTAGCATTGATGACTAAATTAAACAAAGAAGATAATTCTACTACTTTGAAATTTCTTGATGAACGTATAAAAATCGCTAAAGAAGAGATGGAAACAGCGGAAAATAAATTGCAAGTATATCAGCAGGAACATAAAATTTATGCACCTGATGAACAAGCGAAAGCTATTATTGCTAATTTAAATAATTATGATACAACTATTGCTCAGCTTCAAGCTCAAAGTGAAGGTGACAGTGCGAAACTCGCTGGTGTGACTGGTCAATTGGAACAGCAAAATGCATCTTTATTAGAATATAATGTATCTGATAATACAAATATCGGCAATATTCGTGAGTCTATAGTTAATAAACGTGTAGAACTTGTAGGACTTCAGCAACAATTTACTGATGAACATCCAGATGTGATCAAAGCGAAAGAGGAATTAAATAGCCTAGAAAAATCTTTATCTGATGAGATAGCAAAGGCTGTAAATTCTCAATCAGTGACTTTGAGTCCAGTACAATCTAATCTTTTAAAAGATAAAATCAGTACAGAAGTACAGATATCTGTAAATAATGCTTCTTTAGAAGCTTTGAAAGCAAAACAAGCAGAAGCTCAAGAAAGTATAGCTACATTATCTGCTGATAGTGTAGAATATATGCGTTTAGAACGTAATGCTAAAATCACAGGTCAAGTATATACTTCTCTTGTACAGAATTATGAACAGACAAGAATTCAAGAAGCGAAAGACTCCATGGATATTCAGATCATCGATGCAGCAGATTTGCCAAAAGAAGATATGCCAGCTAAACCAAATAAAAAATTAGTTGTAGCGATTGGTTTTGTTTTAGGTATAATGATTAGTTTTGGTTATATTTTGTATAATTATAGTAGAAGATATGGTTTATAATAGAAAATAAAGGTAAAAGGAGAAGTATAGATTTTAAGATAAATATAGCTTCTCCTTTTATACTATAGATAAAAATAAATGCAATGTAGGTGAATTTATTGGCACAAAATTATAAAACTAATCTAAAACAAAATATCCGCATAATTTGGTCCGGTATATCACTGATGGCAGATTATCTGGCGATATTATTAGCAGAGATGATAGCGATGTATTTTAGTGAAGAAAATCTTCGTTATATAGATTTATTTATCGTTATACCGTTTATTTATATAGCTTTTATCGCTGCTGCAAGGACTTATCGTCGCATTATTCCTTTTTGGCAAAGAGTAGAATCGCTTTTTTATAGTAGTATTTATAGTATTATTGCTATTTTATTGTTCTTTTTTGTAAGCGCTAATTCTACTGAACATAGTATAGCTTTTTTAGCATTACTTTGGTTAGCTAGTTTTATATGTCTGATAATTGTGCGTTATTTATTGAAACGTATATTAGATGAAAGAAAAATATTTAAGATACCTTTATTAATTATTGGGGCTCAAGAAGAAGCTTTAGCTTTTACGAGAAGCATAAATAATGATATAGGAATGAGTTCTTATAAAATAGTAGGTTTAATCAGTGATAAAACTCCTATAAAAGGATTAGAAAAATATCCTTTATTAGGTGATTTTAAGGATATAGAAGAAATAATCAAAACTACAGGGATAAATAATGTATTGATAGCTATTCCTTATTTGGAACAAGTAAAAATGCAAAATATTATTCATCGTGTACAGCCATTAGTGAAAAATATCTGTATCATTCCCAATCTTACAGCTATTCCTATGGGGGGAATAGATGTAGAAACATTTTTTACGGAAAAAATCATGCTTATTCGTGTACGCAATAATTTAGAACGTAGATTAAATCGCATTATTAAATATTTATTTGATATGGTATTGACTATAGTGGGAACAATTTGTATTTCTCCATTTTTAGTTATTATCGCTATATGGATATATAAAGATTCTCCAGGACCAGTAATATTTAAACATATGCGAGTGGGTAAAGATGGAAAAGAGTTTCCTTGTTATAAATTTCGTTCTATGTGTGTAGATGCTAAAGAAAAATTGGAAGAATTATTAAAAAATGATCCCGAGGCAAGAGCAGAATGGGAACGAGATTTTAAATTAAAACATGATCCGAGAATTACTAAATCTGGAGCTTTTTTACGTAAGACTAGCCTTGATGAATTGCCACAGATTTTTAATGTCTTAAAAGGTGAGATGAGTTTAGTAGGTCCAAGACCTATAATTAAAGCAGAGATGGAACGTTATGGCAATTATATCAATGATTATTTGATGGTGCGACCAGGGATTGCAGGAATGTGGCAATGTAGTGGTCGTAATGATATAGATTATACAGAACGTGTGCATATGGATAGTTGGTATGTGCGCAATTGGTCTGTATGGCTTGATATAATGATTTTATGGAGAACTTTTAAAGCAGTATTTGCAAAAAAAGGAGCTTATTGATAGATGAAAATTATTATTTTAGCAGGTGGTGGAGGCACTAGATTATTCCCGCTATCTAGAGATTGTTATCCTAAACAATTTCTGCATGTAATCGGGGATAAATCTTTACTTGCTCAAACTATAGAGAGATTTTTAGGTTTAGTTGAAGCAGAAGATATTGTTATAGTGACTAATGAACACTATATTTTTCATGTGCAGGCAGAATTAAAAACTATAAATGCACAAGAAGCACATATTATCACTGAACCTATGGGGAAAAATACAGCTCCCGCTATTGCGTTAGCACAGAGTTATTGTCAGGATATATTGCAATGTGATGATGATGAGATTTTATTTGTTAGTCCATCAGATCATTTAATAAAACCGATAGATGCTTTTCAAGATTTAATCAGAAATGCTCAAGATGTAGCAAAAGATAATATAGTTACTTTAGGAATTAAACCTACAAAACCAGAAATTGGTTATGGTTATATTGAATCAGAGAAAAATAATAATGTAGCTAAAAAAGTTATTTCTTTTAAAGAAAAACCAGATTTGGTTACAGCTAAAGAATATATATCTTCTGGTAATTATTATTGGAATGGTGGTATGTTTATGTTTAGCATAGCTACTATGCAGGCTGAACTAACTAAATATATGCCAGTAATAGTAGATATTACTCAGAATGGTTATCAGTATACAGTAGATAATTTTGAAAACATGCCTGATATATCTATTGACTATGCAGTAGCAGAAAAATCACAAAAGATGATGATGATACCAATGGAAAATATTTATTGGAATGACATCGGTAGTTTTGATGCCATCGCAGAAGTACTTTCTGATGAGGATAAAAATGTATTTAAAGGTGATATTTTAGCGGAAAATTGCACAGATACGATGATTATTGGTGATAATCGTTTAATAGCTGGTATTGATTTAGAAAATTTAATGATCATTGATACTCCAGATGCACTTCTTGTAGCTAAAAAAGGTGAAAGTCAAAAAGTAAAAAATATAGTGAATAAGCTTAAGCAGAATAAACGTAAGGAAGCAAAAGAAAATGTTACTATGTATCGCTCATGGGGAAAATATACTTTGCTTACTGAAAGTGAAGGTTATAGAGTGCGTAAGATAGAAATGGATCCAGGGGCTTCGCTTACTATGCAGATGCATTATCATCGTAGTGAGCATTGGACTGTTATCTCGGGTATAGGTAAGACTATTATCAATGATAAAGAAAGTATTTTTACAGAAAATCAAAGTACGTATATTCCTATGGGAGTAAAACATAAGTTATCTAATCCAGGGAAAATACCTTTAATTATTATAGAGGTGCAATCTGGTAAATATATTAATGAAGATGATATTGTGGTTTTAAATAAGGAACGAGATTATGAAAAATAGAAATGAAGTAATAGATATAGCTAAGGGAATATCTATTATTATGGTAGTAGCAGGTCATTGTATAGGATTTATTCCAAATGGATGGAATCATTTTGAGTTATCAGTGTTCTTTTTCTTATCTGGATATTGTTATAATGAAAAATATAATACATCATTATCAATGATGAAAATGTTATTTAAGAAAAGATTAAAAAGTTTATATATACCATTTATAAAATATGGATTAATATTTGTAATACTGCATAATATTTTTTATGATATACATTTTTATAATATACCAGATTTATGGCTTAATAATAAAATGGAATATTTTTATAATATTAGTGATTTTTTTAAAGCTATATTAGGAGTATTAGCTTTTTATAGAATAGAACAACTATTAGCACCTATGTGGTTTTTACCTATTTTATTTTTAACAAATATAATTTTTTCTTTTATTGGTTATACAAAAAATGTATTTAAAATGGATGAATATTCTAGGGGAATAATTATATGTATATTCTTTTTTCTTTGTTATTGTATAGATAGCAATCAAAGTAAATTTTTTAGAGTAATAAATATTTCTTCAATAGCAATAATTTGTTTTTATATTGGATATATATATAAACAAAATTTTAATAGAATAATAATAAAAGATTTTAGAGTATGGATAATAGCTTTCCTTGTCTATTGGTTTACTAGTATTACTGGACATTTGGATTTTGCAGGATATAGGTTTGTAAATCCAGGTTTCTTTTTAGTATGTTCTTTATTATTAATATATATGGTGCTTTTTATATCAGAATATATTAGTGAAAATGAATTTGGTTTATATTTAAAAAATATAGGGAGAATATCTTTAGATATAATGGCGTTGCATTTTATATCTTTTAAATTAGTATCAATAATAATTATTATAATTGATGATTTACCGGTATGGTATTTAGGATATAGTAGTTTATATAATAATAGCTTTTGGGATATAATATATTTAATATCAGGAATTATTATTCCATGTATAGTAATAAAAATAAAAAATATTTTTATAGAAAAAATAAGAGGGATTTAAATGAAAATAGCAGTGGTATGTGATTGGCTTGTAACTTATGCTGGAGCCGAAAAGGTTTTAGAGCAGATATTAAATGTTTATCCAGAAGCGGATTTATTTGCTTTAGTGGATTTTTTAGATGAAAATAAACGTGATTTTATTAAACATAAAAAAGTAACAACATCATTTATTCAACATTTACCAAAAGCTAAAACAAAATATAGATCTTATTTGCCTTTAATGCCACTTGCTATTGAACAATTAGATTTATCAAAATATGATTTAATTATATCTAGTTCTCATTGTGTAGCAAAAGGAATTATGACAGGACCAAATCAAGTACATATATCATATGTACATTCGCCTATTCGTTATGCTTGGGATTTACAACATCAATATTTGAGAGAGGCAGGTTTGACAAAAGGGTTAAAAGGCTGGTTAGCTAAAATAATTCTTCATTATATGAGAATATGGGATGCAAGAACAAGTAATGGAGTTGATTATTTTATAGCTAATTCTAAATTTATAGCTAAACGTATTTGGAAGTGTTATCGAAGAGAAGCTGATGTAATTTATCCGCCAGTTGATGTTGAAGCATTTGAGTATTGTGATCAAAAAGAGGATTTTTATCTAACAGCATCTAGAATGGTTCCATATAAAAAAATGGACTTAATAGTAGAAGCATTTACGCAGATGCCAGATAAAAAGTTAATTGTAATAGGTACAGGACCTGACTTTGATAAGATACAAAAAATAGCACAAGGTCATGATAATATAATATTAATGGGGTATCAGCCATTTAATGTACTAAAAGAACATATGCAAAGAGCAAAAGCTTTTGTTTTTGCAGCAGAAGAAGATTTTGGTATAACACCAGTTGAAGCGCAGGCTTGTGGAACACCTGTTATTGCTTATGGTAAAGGCGGGGCATTAGAAACAGTAAGAGGTTTAGATTTAAAAGATAATTCTACAGGAGTATTTTTTTATAAGCAAGATAAAGAAAGTTTAATAAAAGCAATAAATTATTTTGAAAATAACTTAGAAAAAATACAATTTGAGAATTGTAGGAAAAATGCTTTGAATTTTAGTATAAATAATTTTAAAATAAAATTTAAGGTTTTTATTGATAAATACAATTAAAAGTAGGTGATTTTATGAATTTAAATGAAAGAATAGTAAAGAATGTTATAGAATATAGATATTTACATGACACTTTAAATATTATAAATATTGCCTATGGCATAGATGATAATTATGCAAGATGTATGGCAACATCAATAGCATCATTTTGTATAAATAATAAAAATAGAAATATTTGTTTTTATATAGTTGCTTCAGATTTGTCAGATAAAACTAAAATAAAATTAAAGGTATTAGCAAAAGATTATAATATAAATATTATAATTTATGAAATTAATAAAGATTTTTTTAGAGATATGCCTATTGTACATGAAATTAGTTTGGCTACATATTTTAGGATTTTATTACCAATTTTAGTTTTAGATGTAGATAAATTGTATTATGTAGATGCAGATATAGTTTGTTTAAAAGATGCAGATATTTTTTTTAATATTAGTTTAGAAGATAATATTATAGCAGCAGTTCCAGATAGCGAAAAAATGAATAAAAAAAGAAACAAAGCTTTAAATTTAAGACAGCATATATATTTTAACGCAGGTGTTTTAATAATTGATATAAAAAAATGGAATGATAATAAAATTTCGGATAAGATTTTAACAGTAATAAATAACTATAGAAATACAATAAAATATGAGGATCAAGATGCCTTAAATATAGTATTATCAAAAAAAGTGAAATATATAAGTAAAAAATTTAATTGTATAAAATTAAATGATATTGATAATAAAGAAATTGTTTTATTACATTTTGCAAATCATCCAAAACCTTGGAGTCAAGATTGGCCTTTAAATATTATATATAATAAATTTAGTAAAAATTTATATAAACAATTAGAGAATGAAACTCCTTGGGCAAATTTACCTTTAGAAAAGAATAATTCTTATAAAAATAAAATGAAATGGAGGTTAAAAAATATATTATTTAAATTAAGATGTATAAAATAATATATTTTAAAGTATGATAAGTATAATTGTTCCAGTATATAATGTAGAAAAATATTTAGATAGATGTATTATATCCATATTAAAACAAAGTTTTAAAAATTGGGAGTTAATATTGTTAAATGATGGTTCAACAGATAAATCTGGGGAGATTTGTGATAAGTATAAACAAGTTGATAATAGAATAAGAGTTATTCATAAGAAAAACACAGGGGTTAGTTCTACAAGAAATTTAGGAATAAATTTATCTAGAGGCGAGTATATAACATTTGTTGATAGCGATGATTGGACAGAGAGTGATTACTTAGAATTAATGTATAAATCGATAATAGTAATGAATGTAGATGTAATTGTTACTGGATGTGTATATGAAGATAAAAATGGTATTAATAATCCATTTAAAAAAGGAAAGTCTATTATTTATGAGAAAAATGAAGCAAAAAAAGAATTTCTTAAGCAAGATAAATTTATTTGGACAATATGTGATAAATTATATAAAGCTGAACTATTGAAAAAAGTAAAATTAGATACTCATTTAAAGATAGCAGAAGATATGTTATTATTTTGGAATATACTAAATAGTATTGAAAGAATAGGATATGTGCCTTTATATAAATATCATTATGATAGAGTAGCAAGTAAAACAATGAATTCTCATTTTGAAAGAAAATGGTTTGATTCTTTATATGTAAAAAAATTAATATATTATGATGCTAAAAATATTTCATTAGAGCATAAGTTATTGGCAAAGTCAATATATGTTGGTGAATTAGTAGGATTAAGTAAAAAAGTTTTAGTATATGGGAAAAAATATTATTTATTGAGAATTTTGCAATCGAAAATAAGAAAAAATTGGATATATGGTATAATATATCCTTTTTCTAATGTGTTAACTTTAAAACAACGTATAGGAATTTTTTTCTTTTTGTTACCGTTAGACTTATGTAAATTATTCAAGAAGTTTATAAAGTAAAGGGATAAAAGTAATGACATTAATGACATTTATTTCACTAGTAATACTAATATATATTTTATTAAAAAAAGATAATTTAAAAGTTAAATATGTAAAATTAATAACATTATTATCTATTATAGAAGTAATAATGTTGAATGGTTATTTTATAGATTTTGAAGATAAAGGTATAAGTGTAAAATTTTTTTTAGATATATTGGTAGGGATTGCTTCAATATATTATATTTATAAAGAAAAAATAAAAATAAATAAATTTTTATTTTTTTGGATAATATTTTTATTAATATGTGTTTTATTGGGAGTTTTTCTTGAAATTATAATGCCATATGATCAACCTATAGTTAATTATGTATCTGAAGGAAATTGGGATGGATATGTATTAGGAAAAATGAATAAAGCAATGATAAACATATCATGGAGCAATGTATTTTTATTATATTTTAAAGTTTTAGTGTATTGTTTAGTAGTTTTTATTGTAAAGACAACATTTATTAAAGTGGATATTATTTATATAGTAAATAATATTATTAAAGTGGGAAGATTTATTATTTACTATGGTTATATAGAATATTTTATAAAAAATATATTAAATCAAATAGATGTTATATCTAATTTTAATATAATATTAACAGGAGTATCTGGTCAAATAAGTAATAATGATGATTTATATAGATTAATAGGAATAACAGCAGAACCATCGTATTTTATTTTATCTATATTTACATTATTAGTATTTAATTTAATAGCAAATGAAATAAAAAGAAAAGATAAATATATTTATATAAGGACTTATAAAAATTTTGAAATTATATTAGGATTGTTTTTGTTATATTTATCAGGGGGGGTTTCTTTTTTTTGGTATTTATTTATTTTTATATTAATATATTTTTTATTAAAACAAAAAGTATATATAATATCGTTAAAGAGGTTTTTGAAACTGATAATATTCTTGATATTTATTAGTAGTGTATTTATCTATTTACTGAATTATATGTTAACTTTAACTGATAATGCTTTAGCTAATAGAATTAATAATGCTATTGAAATAGTTTATTATTTATGGCAATATGGTATAGCAATAAATTCAGTGTTAATAGGAGAAACATCGAATGTTGCTAGATTAACTAGTATATATGATGTATTTAATGATTTTTCAAATAGACCAATATTAGGTTTAGGTATAGGAATACAATCTGCTTATAGTGGAGTAGTTACAATGTTATCTGAATTTGGTATACTAGGTTGTTATATATTATATAAAATAGTAACTTTTAAGGTAAATAAACATATAAAATATGATTATGTTTTATTAGGTTGTTATTTTATAATAGCTAATATTCCTATTGGTGTTAAAAGCATTGGCTATGAAATTTTTAGTATAGTTTTAATAGAAGCAACAAGATTTTATATAGAAAAAAATAAAAATGATTGTAACGATTGATAGTAATTATTGATTATATATAATATTTGGTAGGATTGTTATGTTAATAGAGTATAACATAGTGGAATATATAGTTTATAAATATTAAAAATTGAATATATATTTTTTTATGTTTAAAATATGATCTTAGGAGTGTATATTAATGAAAGGATTAATGATATCATCTGATTTTAATGATAAAATATTAAATGGTGGAATGGCAATTAATAAAAGAAATTATATGGTATTAAATAAATGTTGTAAAAATTTGGATTTATTTATAGTAAAAAAAAAGAAAAGAACTCAAATATTATATGAAATTATTACGGCAAAAAATTTTTATGGAATAAATTTGAATGATATAGAGAATATAATTGAGAGTATAGAAACAAATCATTATGATTTTTGTTTTATAGGTTCATCATTAGCTGGCAATCTAGTATATCATATAAAAAAGCGTATACCAAAAATAAAAGTAATAGTTTTTTTTCATAATTTGGAATATAAATATTTTACTCAGATAAAATATTTAAAAGTAACAAGTTATAAGTTTTTATTTAGATGTTTATTAGCATTTGTAGCCAAAAATAGTGAAAAATTATCAATAGAATATGCCGATAAGATAATTTCATTAAATGATAGAGATGCTAAAGAAATAGAAAAATTTTATAAGAGGAAAGTAGATCTTATTTTTCCAACAACTTTTGAGGATATGTATATAAATAAATATAGAAAGAATATTGATATAAAAAATAGCCCTAAAATATTACTTTTTGTAGGCTCTGATTTTTGGGCTAATTTTCATGGAATAAATTGGTTTATAGAAAATGTATTAGATAGTTTAGATAATGTGATTTTATATGTTGTAGGAAAAGGGACAGAGGCTTGGAAAGAAAAATTTAAAAATATTAATAATTTAAATATTGTAGGAAGTGTAGATGATTTAGGGAAATATTATATATTAGCAGATGCAGTAATTTCTCCTATTTTTAAAGGGAGTGGTATGAAAACGAAGACAGCAGAGGCTTTAATGTATGGAAAATATATATTTGGAACAAAAGAAGCTTTTGAAGGATATGATCTTGATTTTAGTAAAATAGGTGGCTTGTGTTATAATGAAGAAGATTTTATAGAAAAAATAAACAATCATTTTAAAGTAATTAATAATAATTATAATGAATATAGTAGAAAAATATTTTTAGAAAAATATGATACAAAAAGATGGATAGGTATAATGGAAAAATTTTTATATAAAAATTAATTTTTATATAGGAAGATTAATGATATTAAAAATAGTTATTATAACATTAAATAAAAATGATAATTATGGTATAAGATAGATATTATTAGTGTGATCCAAGATGTACTTGTATATCAAGAGTAGAGGCTTTTACGTAGAAAATATGGATAAAATATTTTATAAATTGGAAAGATATCAGATCATGTTAAAAAATATTATGTAGAAGATATTATTCGTATGTATAATATAAGTAATTTTATTAATAAAGTTAAAAATAGATTTGATTTTCAAATAAAAGATAAAATAAGTAAAGAATATAATTATTTCATAGTAGGTTGTGACCAAGTTTGGAATTATAATTTTTGGTTGATGGATTGTATAATGAAGTGCGACACCTAAAAAATAAAAAACTCATTATGAATTATATAAGTATTTTCTGGATTTTACAATAGATATAAATGTTGTTTGAAATAAAATTATATAAAAGAGAGTTATTTATAAAATATAACATTATTTTTTTTTGAGTTGTATATATAAAGATAATATAGTTATATTATTAGGTAAAAAATATGTATTATAAATGATATATTATATTTTTATGAATAGAGAAATAATAGCATAGTAGAGAATTTCCTAAAATATTTTTTCTCAAATAGATATATATAAGATTATTGTGTATTTGCTGAGGAACATGATGATATAAAAAATATTTGAATATTAGTGTTAGAACTTTATATTTAAATTGTATAAGTATAATAATAAAAAATTAAGATATTAGAAAAAATATTTGGTGAAAATGTGATATGGTCTAGTTTTAAAACTTAATGATATATTTATTAATATTATTAAAAGTTTAAGATGAAAAATATGAATTGAATTGAGGAGAAAAAATGATAAAAGAATGGAATTATAAATTAAAATTATATTTAAATGATATAGTATTAGCATTTAATAAATCATATAAAATGTACAATAATAATGATAAAATAATATATTTAAATTATGCAAATCCGACTAGAGCAGAAGAGTGGATTTCTCAATTTATCGAATATTATTATGGAGAATCTTTATCAAAAAAAATAGCTATTTATGGGGTTTTTGGATCTTCAAAAATTTTGAAAAGAAAAAGTAATAGAATAAAAATATTTTTTTCAGGTGAAAATTTAATACAGCATAATATTTATAATACCTTAAGTAGTGATAAATTAGCAGAAATTTTTTTAGAAAAAAGATATAAAGATTTTAATGAGAAAATATTAAGTGATATGAATTTAAGTTTAGGATTTATAGAATCTAATGGAAAGAATATGTTTAGATTTCCTTTGTGGATTATATATTTTTTTAAACCTGATAGCACATATCAAGATATAAAGGAACGTGTAGAATTTATAAATAATATAAAATCTATTGCTAATATAAATAAAGCAGTAGTAATAAATAGTCACGATAATTGGGGGATTAGAACTAAAATTTGTGATGATTTAAATGACACATTAGATATTGTTTATGCAGGAAAATGGAGAAACAATACAAATGATTTGTGGGAAAAATATAATAATGATAAAATTAAATATGTAAGTAATTTTAAATTTAATATTTGTGCAGAAAATATGGATGCTCCAGGATATGTTACAGAAAAAATTTTTGAATCATATTTAGCAGGTTCAATTCCTATTTATATAGGAAGTAACAATAATCCAGAGCCAGATATAATTTTAAAGGATAATGTGATATTATGGGATTGTATAAATGATAACTATGATAATTTAAAGTTTATAAAAAAGTTGAATAAAGATGAAAAGTTTTATTATAAATATTTTAATAGACCCAAATTATCAAAATATGCAAGTGAATATATATATGATTATATTTATAATTTGAAAAAGCATTTAGATTTAATTTTAAAATAATTAAGGAGTTTTATATGCACGAAAGAACATCTATTTTAAAAAAAAATATAATATATTCATCGATATTAAAAGTAATAGGGGTGATGATATCTTTTCTATTATTACCTATAACAGTAAGTTATTTGACTAACCTAGAATATGGTATATGGATAACATTATTTTCTATAATGAATTGGGTAACATTATTAGATATGGGATTAGGTTTAGGATTAAGAAATAAATTGACAGAAGCTGTTAGTAAAAATGATTTTATAGAAATAAAAAAATACATTTCAACAGGAATTTTTTCTATGTTGTTAATAGGAATTTTTTTTATATTATTATTTTTAATATCTTTGCAATTTATTAATTTGCAGATTATTTTTAATACCAATGAATTTACGGAAAGAGAATTATATAATATAACTTTATTATCAGGAATATTTATTATTATATCATTTATATTTTCTATTATTAATCAGATTTTTTATGCTTATCAAAAAGCTGGATTAGTAGGAGGAATACAGATTATTCATAATATAATAATGTTGATAATGATATACATATTAATATTATTATCTATTCATGATATAATATATTTTGTTATAAGTTTTGGAATTGCAGTTATCATATCTAGAGGTATATTTTTTGGTTATTTTTTTTATAATAATAAAAATTTGACACCAAGTATAAAGTTTTTTGGAATAAAAAATTTAAAAAATATTACTAAATTAGGAGTAAAGTTTTTTATTATTCAAATTTGTTGTATAATAGGACTCTCTTCTAATAATATAGTAATAACACAATTTTTAGGTCCGGAATATGTTAGAAATTATGATATATGTATAAAAATTTTTAGTTTTGTTTTAATGTTACAATCATTAATAACGACTCCACTTTGGTCATCAATAACAGATGCTTATGTAAAAAAAGATATTTTATGGATAAAAAATATATTAAAAAAAATGTATATAACTAATATATTATTATCAATATTAATAATAATTTTAGGCGTAATGTTAAAAAATATTATACAGATATGGCTTGGTATAAATATACATTATAGTTATAGTTTTATATTATGTATGATAGTATATTATATTTTCTCCTTATGGGGTGGTATTTTTACTGCATTTTTAAATGGAATAGGAAAAATTAATATTCAATTAATAGCATGGGTAATATCATCAGCAGGTATAATTCCTTTGGTATATTTATTTACAAAAATTTTAAAATTTGAATTAGAAGGTATAATATTAGCATATTTATTACCAATTATTTTTTTAGTTGTAGTGTTATTTTTTAATATTAAATATATTTTAAATAAGTTTAAAAAAGGAGATTTATAAATGGATTTTGCAATTGTTTTGACAGGTTGTATTAAAGTTAATACCAATTTTGTAGCTTTAACAGATGAAAATAAAAGAAAGCAAGATTACTTAAATTCTATAAAATATTATACTAAATTTGCACCTGTATATTTTATAGAAAATTCTACTTATGATATAAAAAATGATAAGGATTTTAGAAATATAGATAATTTAATAATTTATAAAGCTAAGCCATCTAAATTTTTTGATAGAGGAAAAGGTTTTCAGACCTTTGAAATGATTGATTCTTTTGTAAAAAATCAGATTGATTTACCGAAATCTTTTTTAATTATAACAGGTCGATATATTATAGAAAATATAAAAGAAATTATAGATGATTGCATAAATGAAAAAGATAATGAATTAATTATAGATGTTTATAAAAGATCAAAATTGGCAGTAGCATATATGCTGTATGTAACAGAGCTTTTTTACAAAAATAATTTATTAAATATATATAAACAAACTGATGATAGTAAAGGTATTCATATAGAACATGTACTATATAATAAATTAATATATACTAATTATAATTACAGAATGTTTTTATGTGCTCATAACATTATGGGGAGAAGAGGCACTGATAATAATGTATTTAAGAGAAAATCTAAGTGGGGATTATTATGGCGAAAATGGAGTAGAATGTTTATATATTATATTAAAAAAGATAGATATTTACCACAATGAGTGAAGTTTTTATAAATAAAAAATTATATTAAAAAAGTAAAAATTTTAGAGAATAGTGTTATAAAAAAATTATTAAATATAGATATTTTTTATTAATAAATTAAGAGGTTTTTATATCTAAAAAAATAATAAAAGAAATTGAAATATAAAGGTTGGTTGAACATGTTAAAAAAAGCATTAATAACAGGAATCACAGGACAAGATGGTTCATATTTAGCAGAACTTTTATTAGATAAAGGCTATGAGGTGCATGGTATAATTCGTCGTCATAGTACAATTTGTACAGATAGAATAGATCATTTATATGATGACCCAAGTTTAAAAAATAGATTTTTTCTTCATTATGGAGATTTAACAGATTCTTGCAACTTAATGGGATTAATTCAAAGAATACAACCAGATGAAGTATATAATTTAGGGGCTCAGTCTCATGTTGCAGTATCTTTTGAAGTACCAGAATATACAGCAGAAGCAACAGGAGTAGGAACAATTCGTCTTTTAGATGCAATTTATCAAAGTGGAGTAAAATGTAAATTTTATCAAGCATCAACATCAGAATTATTTGGTGGACTTCCTGGAACAGCACCACAAAGTGAAAAAACCCCATTTTATCCAAAGAGTCCATATGGAGCAGCAAAATTATATTCTTATTGGATAACAGTAAATTATCGTGAATCATATAATATGTTTGCATGTAATGGGATATTGTTTAACCATGAATCGCCAAGACGTGGAGAAACATTTGTAACAAGAAAAATAACTATAGCAGTAGCTAAAATAATAGCAGGAAAACAAGAAAAACTATCACTTGGTAATTTAAATGCAAAACGAGATTGGGGATTTGCAGGAGATTATGTTGAAGGAATGTGGAGAATTCTTCAACAAGAAAAACCAAGTGATTATGTATTAGCAACAAATGAAACACATACAGTACGTGAATTTGTAGAGTTAGCCTTTGCTGAAGTAGGTGTAGAAATAGAATGGAAAGGTGAAGGCGTAGATGAAAAAGGGTATGATAAAAATACAGGTAAATTACTTGTAGATGTAAATCCAAGATATTTCCGTCCAGCAGAGGTAGAATTATTATGGGGAGATTCTACAAAGGCAGAGACTGAATTAGGTTGGAAACGAAAAGTAAGTTTTAAAGAGCTAGTATCTATGATGGTTCGTGAAGATATGAAAAAATATGCTAATAAATAAGGTGGCAATAAAATGATGGAAAAGAATGCAAAAATATATGTAGCAGGACATAGAGGTATGGTAGGTTCTGCAATTGTTAGAGCATTAAAAAATAGAGGATATACAAATATAATAACTCGTACATCAAAAGAATTAGATTTAAGAAGACAAATAGATGTAGAAGAATTTTTTGCAAAAGAAAAACCAGATTATGTATTTTTAGCAGCAGCTAAAGTAGGTGGAATACTTGCAAATAATGAAGCACCAGCAGATTTTATGTATGACAATATGATATTAGAAATGAATGTAATACATGAAGCATATAAAAATAAAGTAAAAAAATTGATGTTTTTAGGAAGTTCTTGTATATATCCTAGAATGGCACTACAACCAATGAAAGAAGACTGTTTACTTACAAGTGAATTAGAAAAAACAAATGAAGCATATGCACTAGCAAAAATATCTGGATTAAAATATTGTGAATATCTAAATAGACAATATGGTACAGATTTTATATCAGTAATGCCAACTAATCTTTATGGACCAAATGATAATTATCATCCAGAACATTCTCATGTACTACCAGCACTTATAAGACGTTTTCATGAAGCCAAAGAAAATAATTTAAATGAAGTTGTAATATGGGGAACAGGAACACCATTAAGAGAATTTTTGTATGTAGATGATTTAGCAGATGCCTGTGTTTATTTAATGAATACTTATTCTGGAAATGAAACAGTAAATTTAGGAACAGGTAAAGAATTAAGTATTAAAGAATTAGCAAAGCTTGTAAAAAAAGTAGTTGGATTTAAGGGAAATATAACTTTTGATATAACAAAACCAGATGGAACACCAAGAAAATTATTGGATGTATCTAAATTAGAAAAATTAGGTTGGAAGTATAAAACTGAATTAGAAGATGGCATTAAGTTAGCATATAAAGATTTTTTAAATAATGATATGCGTGCTGAAAGATAATTAATAATTTGGGGATAAATAAATGTTTAGTTTAAATGATATAGAGCATATATTAAAATGGATAAAAATATTAAACAAAAACTTGATAGTTAATATGAAGCTAATAAAATTAGAAGATAGCAATTTTTGGTTTTATGATGAAGAAAAAGGTATCATTAGAAATAAAAATAATAGTTTTTTTAATATTATAGGACTAAGAGAAATTTATGAGTTAAAAGGAAAAAAACAAATTTTAGAACAACCGATAATTATTCAAAATGAAATAGGGTATTTGGGTATTATTTGTAAAGAGTTTAATGGTATTATACATTACTTAATGCAAGCTAAAATTGAGCCTGGTAATATAAATAAAATCCAAATATCACCTACAATTCAAGCAACAAAAAGTAATTTTACACAAAAACATGGTGGAAAACGTCCAGCTTATATTGATTATTTTATAAATGCTAATAAATATGAAATAATAGTGGATCAAATTCAATCAGAACAATCGTCAAGATTTTATAAGAAAAGAAATCGTAATATCATTATAAAAGTTGATGAAGAAATAGAAATTTTATCAAGTCATAGATGGATGACTATGGAACAAATAAAAGCTTTAATGCGAATAGATAATCTAGTTAACATGGATACAAGAACTGTACTGTCTTGTATTCCTTATTATAAGTGGAATGATTTAAAAGATAAAGATAAGGAAGCTATAGAAAATAGTTTTAAAGATAAGGCTTTATATAAATCTATTATTAACGATGATCCGATAGATTTAGTAAGTATTTATAATAGAATAAATGATATAAAGATGTACTCAGAAAAAACATCTGAATTTGTAAAATTAAAAGATTTGAAATCATGGCATATGCAAGATGGAGAATTTGTATGTAAAAAGCCATATCCATATAAAATTATTTTTTGTAAGATAGCTATAGAAGGTAGAGAAGTAAAAGAATGGACGCAACCTTTATTTGAAGCTATTGGAGATGCTACTTTTGGATTGTTGATGAGAGATAATAAGAAGAATGGAAAACGAGAGTTTTTGATAAAGATAAAGCATGAACTTGGTTGTTTTGATGAAGTGGAATTAGCGCCTACATTACAGATTGAAGCTGTTCATAATGAAGCGTTAGATAATGTAGAAAAATATTTTCTAAATCAGGTTAATAATAAAAAGAATATAGTTTTTGATCATTATTTATCTGAAGAAGGTGGAAGATTTTATCATGAGCAGAATCGTAATTTATTAGTTATGCAAGAGCAAAATTTTGATTTTGAGCTTCCTAGAGAATATATGTGGCTTGATTATAAGACATTAAATTATTTAGTTCAGCATAATAATATATTGAATATTCAATTGCGTAATTTATTATCTTTATTAGAAATATAATGGAGGTATAATATGAAAAAAGTACGTTTAGGCATATTAGGGACATCTGAAATTGCTTTTAGAAGATTTTTGCCAGCATTAAAAAAACATAATGAGTTTGAATATATTGGAGTAGGTTCACGAAATATTGAAAAGACAAAACCATTTGTTGAAGCTTATGGTGGAAAAGGTTATTCTAGTTATGATGAACTTTTACAAGACAAAAATATTGATGCAGTATATATACCATTACCTCCAGCTTTACATTTTGAGTGGGGAAAAAAAGCTTTACAAGCAGGTAAGCATATTTTAATGGAAAAGCCATTTTGTGTGAATTTACAACAAACAGAAGAATTAATAGAATTAGCTAAAAAAAGAAATTTAGCAGTACATGAAAATTATATGTTTATGTATCATAAACAATTGACTAAAATAAAAGAAATAATTGATTCGGGATATTTAGGGAAAATAAGACTTTATCGTATTGCTTTTGGTTTTCCAATGAGAGAAAAAAATGATTTTCGTTATAATAAAGAACTTGGTGGTGGTGCTTTATTAGATTGTGGAGGATACACTTTAAAATTAGCTAACTATTTATTAGGCGATACAACAAAAGTTGTTTGTAGTAATTTAGTGAAAGAAAATTTTGAAGTGGATTTATATGGAAATGTTACATTGCAAAATGATAAAGGAATAACAGCACAGGTATCTTTTGGTATGGATAATGCTTATAAATGTGAATTGGAAGTATGGGGAAGTAAAGCAACTTTAAAAGCCCCAAGGATTTTTACAGCACCTGATAATTTTGATGTTAATTTGGAAGTTATAGATAATAATGGTGTAAAAAATATAAATGTAGGTATAGATAATCAATTTTATAATTCAATAAATAATTTTTCTTTAAACATTAATGATAAGAATAAAATGTTTAAAGAATATAATAACGTTTTAGTACAAAGTAATTTAATAAATATTTTATAGGGAGTGTTATTATGCAAATTGAAGAATTATCAATAAAAGGTGTATATGTTTTGTCTCCAATAGTACATAAAGATTATAGAGGATATTATATGGAGAGTTATTCGGCTAGAACTTTACATGAGTTTGGAATAGATACAGTATTTGTACAAGATAATCATCTATTATCAGCTAAAAAAGGTACAATACGAGGAATACATTTTCAAAATGCACCTAAATCTCAAGCTAAATTATTAAGATGTACAAAAGGTTCTATTATAAGTTATGCAGTAGATTTGAGAAAAAATTCTCCTACTTATTTGCAATATGTTAGTGTAGAATTAACAGCTGAAAATAAGAAGCAAATTTATATACCAAAAGGATTTGGTCATTTATGTATATCAATTGAAGATGATACAGAAGTACAATATAAAGTAGATGAATTTTGGGAACCAAGTTTTGAAAGAGCTATTACCTATAAAGATAAGACAATAAATTTGCAATTGCCTAATATAAAAATAATAGCTTCAGAGAAAGATGAAAAAGCTACTACAATTAAAGATTGTGATATTAACTTTATTTATGGAGAAAATTGCTAATGAAAAAAGTTATTGTAACAGGTGCTAGTGGTTTTATAGGAAAAGCATTAGTAAAAAGATTATTAAAAGATAATGTGGAAGTTTGGGCAATAGTTAGAAATAAAGATAAGTTAAGTGATTTAAAAAATAATAATAGATTAAAAATAATAGTAGCAAATTTTGAGGAATATTTAGACTTAGAAAGGAAAATCACTGAAAGAGATTTTGACTGTTTTTATCATTTTGCATGGGATGGATGTGGATATAGCTCAAATGATTATGATGTACAATATAAAAATATAAAGTATGCATGCGATGCATTATTACTTGCAGTGAAGTTAAAATGTCAAAAATTCTTCTTCCCAGAATCTAGTCATGAGTATTTAAAAGATGAAGATGGAGATTTATCAAATATATATGGAATAATAAAAACTAGTACAAAGAATATTTTAAAAAAGATATCAAAAGAAAATAATATAATGTATCTAGGGGTAATTTTTGCTAATGTTTTTGGCATAGGAGATTATTCAAATAGATCAGCAAATACAATTATAAAAAAATTAATGAAAAATGAAAATTTAAATCTAATTAAAGGAGATAATTTTCATGAATGGACATATATTGATGATGCAATAGATGCAATATTAATAATAACAAAGGAAGGAAAGAGTGGAGAATCTTATTTTATTGGAAGAGAAAGTTTATATACTTTTAGGCATATATTAGAACTTGCTAAAAAAGCATTAAAATCAAATTCAAAGTTAAATTTTGGTATGTATGATGATAATTTATTAATAGATTATAATTTAATAGATAAAAATAAAATATATAGAGAAACAAGTTTTAAAATGAAATGTAATTTAGAAAAAAGTATAGTAGATTTATCTAAATGGATATATAAGAAATAGATTTAACTAAAAGAAGGAATAAATATATGTATGATGCAATAGTAGTAGGTACAGGTTTTTCTGGAAGTATTTTAGCTAGAAAATTAGCCGAAGAAAAAAATATGAAAGTATTGGTCGTAGAGCAAAGAAATCATATTGCAGGAAATATGTATGATGAAGTTAATGAGGAAGGTATATTAATTCAAAAATATGGACCACATTTTTTGAATACAAATTGTTGGTGGATTATTGAATATTTAAGTCAATATTCGGAGATGTATGAACATAGTACAAAGTTATTAAGTTATATTGATGAGAAATATGTACAACTACCATTTAATTTTAAAACAATGCAACAATTAATAGGTTGTAAACAAGCTGAAATATTATTAAAGAAATTTCGTCAAAATTTTATTGGAAGAGATAGAGTTCCTATTTTAGAAATTATTTCTAGTGAAGATAAAGATATAAGTGCTTATGGTAAGTTATTATTTGAAAAAGCTTTTAAAACCTATACATCAAAAATGTGGGGATTAGATCCTGAACAATTAGATATATATATTATGAATCGTGTCCCTATGGCATTAAATTATGATGAGCGTTATTTAAATAAAGATTTTCAATATTTACCTAAATATGGTTTCACAAAATTATTTGAAAAAATGCTTGATCATGAAAATATTAATATAGAATTAAATACTGATGCTATACCAAATATTAATTTTGATGATGAAAATAATAAAGTTCTTTATAAAAATAAAAAAGTAGAAGTATTAATATTTACTGGTATGATAGATGAATTATTTAATTATGAATATGGTGCATTACCATATCGTTCATTAGATTTTAAATATGAAACTGTAAAAGCTAATAAAATTTTGCCAGCTGAAGTATGTTCATATCCACAAGCTAAAGGATATACTAGAAAAACAGAATATAAATGGTTTAATTGGCATAAAGAAAATTGTGAATATACTACAGTTGTAACAGAATATCCGCTTCAATACGATAAATATGCTGAAGTGGGCAATTTACCATATTATCCAATAATGAATGACAAAAATAATAAAGTTTATAAACAGTATTATAATAAATCTAAAAGATATAATAATTTATTTTTAAGTGGTCGTTTAGCAGAATATAAATATTTTAATATGGATGTTGTAATAGAACATACTTTTAATAGATATAAAGAAATAGAAGAATATTTAAAAGATAAGGAGTAAATTATCTTTATGAAAGGAATAATTTTAGCTGGTGGTTCTGGAACTAGACTATATCCAATTACTAAATCTATATCAAAGCAGATTATACCAATATACGATAAACCAATGATATACTATCCATTATCTGTGTTGATGCTTGCAGGAATAAGAGAGATTTTAATTATTTCTACACCTAGAGATTTACCTTTTTATGAACAACTTTTAGGTGATGGTAGTGATTATGGTTTAAATATTGAATATACAGTGCAAGAAAGACCAAATGGATTAGCAGAGGCTTTTATTTTAGGTGAAGATTTTATAGGAATAGATTCTGTAGCTTTAATTTTAGGTGATAATATATTTTATGGAAGACATTTTTCAGAATTATTACAGAGAGCTACTAAAATTGAAAATGGAGCATTGATTTTTGGTTATTATATAGCAGATCCTACCTCTTTTGGTGTAGTAGAATTTGATGCGAATGGTACAGTTATATCTTTAGAAGAAAAACCTAAAGAGCCAAAGTCTAATTATGCTATACCGGGATTATATTTTTATGATAATGAAGTTGTAAAAATAGCTAAAAGAATAAAACCATCAGCTCGTGGAGAATTGGAAATTACTAGTATTAATGAAGAATATTTAAAACAAGGTAATTTAAAAGTTGAACTATTTGGTAGAGGTATGGCTTGGTTAGATACAGGAACACATGATGGATTATTAGAAGCATCTAATTATGTAGCCATTGTGCAACATAGACAAGGTATGTATATATCTTGTATTGAAGAAATTGCTTATCGTAAAGGATATATATCAAGAGAAAAATTAGTAGAATTAGCACAGCCTATGCTAAAAACAGATTATGGAAAATATTTAATGTGTATAGCGGAGGAAAAATTATGAAAATATTAGTAACTGGTGGAGCAGGATTTATTGGTAGTAATTTTGTATATTATGAATTAGATAATTATCCAAATGATGAAGTAATTTGTTTAGATAAATTGACTTATGCTGGCAATTTAGAAACATTAGAAATAGCAATGAAAAATCCTAAATTTAAATTTGTTAAAGGAGATATTGCTGATAGAGCTTTTGTTGATGAATTATTTGCAAGTGAACAGCCTGATGTTGTAGTAAATTTTGCAGCAGAATCTCATGTGGATAGATCTATTGAAAATCCAGAAATCTTTTTACAGACAAATGTAATTGGTACAAGTGTACTGATGGATGCTTGTCGTAAGTATGGTAATATTCGCTATCATCAAGTATCTACTGATGAAGTTTATGGAGATTTACCACTTGATAGACCAGATTTATTCTTTACAGAAACAACACCACTTCATACTTCTAGTCCATACTCAGCTTCAAAAGCTTCAGCAGATTTATTAGTGCAAGCATATTATCGTACTTATAAATTACCTGTGACTATTTCTCGCTGTTCTAATAACTATGGACCATATCACTTCCCTGAAAAATTAATTCCACTCATGATTGCTAATGCTTTAAATGATAAAAAATTACCAGTGTATGGTAAAGGTGAAAATGTACGTGATTGGCTCTATGTAGAAGATCATTGCTCTGCTATAGATTTGATTATTCGCAAAGGAAAAATTGGTGAAGTATATAATATTGGTGGTCATAATGAACGCACTAATTTAGAAGTTGTGAAAACAATTATTAGAGAACTTGGTAAAAGTGAAGATTTAATTGAATTTGTAACAGATAGACCAGGTCATGATCGTAGATATGCTATTGATCCTACAAAAATTCATAATGAACTTGGTTGGCTTCCGGCTACTAAATTTGATGATGGCATTAAGAAAACTATTGAATGGTATTTGACACATAAATCTTGGTGGGAAAAAATCATCAGTGGTGAATATAAAGATTATTATAATAAGATGTATAAAAATAGATAAATAAAAAGAGAGCTTAGGCTCTCTTTCTTTGTAAGGAGTGATTTTTAGTGAAGGTCTTAGTAACAGGTTATACAGGTCAGTTAGGTTTTGATGTAGTACGTGAATTGAAAGCTAGAAATATAGAATGTATTGGTACAACAAGAAAAGAGTTTTCTTTAACAGATATAGAAAAAATGCAAGCTTTTGTTAAAGCATATAAACCAGATGTAGTAATTCATTGTGCAGCTTATACAGCAGTAGATAAGGCAGAAGATGAAGTAGAACTTTGTGATCAAATAAATCATTTAGCAACTAAGGAATTAGCAAATGTATGTAAGGAAATTAATGCCAAGATGATTTATATTAGTACAGATTATGTATTTGCAGGTAGTGGCGAAGATTTTTATAAAGTAAATGATGAAAAAGCACCACAGAATGTTTATGGGAAATCTAAACTTGATGGAGAGTTAGCTGTACAAGAAATTTTAGATAAATATTTTATTGTGCGTATTTCTTGGGTATTTGGCAGTAACGGTAAGAATTTTATCAAGACTATGCTTAATTTAGCTAAAACTCATGATAAATTAACGGTAGTTAATGACCAAATAGGTTCACCAACTTACACAGTGGATTTAGCAAAATTACTTTGTGATATGGCTTTATCTGATAAATACGGTGTTTATCATGCTACAAATGAAGGGATATGTTCATGGTATGATTTTGCTTGTGAAATATTTAAACAAGCAGATATAAAGATAAATATTGAGCCAGTACTATCAACAGCATTTCCAACAAAAGCTATACGACCACATAATTCAAGAATGAGTAAAAAATGTCTGGATGAAGCAGGATTTAATAGATTACCAACATGGCAAAATGCTTTAACAAAATATTTAAAAGAAATAAATAAGTAGTAAAAAATCTCAAAGAAAATATTTTCTTTGAGATTTTTTAGTATATTAGATAATTCTATAATAAAAATAGGTTTTATTATAAATGTTGGGATATGAGAAAATTATTTTACTTCAATATTTATTTTTTTTTACTTTTCATTGTTTAAGAAAAGAATAATGTATTTAGAACAAAAAAGATAGGTAGATAAAAATCTACCTATCTAGATTTACTTCAACATTTGACAAAGAACTTGTTTTTTATTTATTTAGCATTTGTCTACAAACAGAACCTTGTTTATTACTACATTCTCGACATTGTGGATATAAAAATTGTTTTTCTCCAAAGACAGAAGATGTGTAATTAACGCCTAATGATTGTGGTATTGTAATGTTTGTTGTTTGAAATAACCAACCACCATATTTAAATTCCCAAAATTGATGAGAATATCCTAATTCATGAGGTAGTTCTGTAAAAATACATGAAGGAGGTTGATGATCTGGAGTAAATTTTTCATCAGCTCTTGGACGTCGACCGCAAGTATGACAGCAAAAATAATTTCCTATTTGCGTAGCCATTAATCTATCAGTTTCTGTAGTTTTATGACTATCTGCAAAAAAACCTAATACAGCATATTTACCTGGAGTAATGTATTGCATATCATTTGAAGATATGGAAGAACTTTGCTTTGGTGGCAGACTAAATATTGAAAATTGTTGAAGCGATGGGAAATTTTGACCAGAAGGAGTATTAAGTCTAGGAAAATCAGCTGGCATATTAGTAGGATTCAAAGTGGGAAAATGTGGTTTCATTGAAAATGGAGGTTTTTTACCATACATAAAAAGCCCTCTTTCTATTTACTACCTTTAGTAGGAATGGGTTCAATTACTGAAGCAAATATAGTGCTTAATTTTGCCATACCTTCAGCAGGTGGTTGTTGAGAAGCTCTAGCATAAATATTGTATTTAGCAGATTGATCGGTACTTCTTGTATTTGAGGCAGATGTTGTTACACTACCACTTAATTGAGCATTAAATCCCCAAAAAGAAGCCCCAAATTGAGAGGCAGTAGAAGTGTCTTTACTACTTGTATCAACAACCTGTTCTTTTACTTCCATAGTAAATTGAACAGTGGCTTCGTCCATGGTAAAGGCAGGAACTGGTACAAGAGAAATTAAAGGTGCGGAAACTTCAATTTCTTGTTGACTAATATTACCTTCTCCGTCAGTGACAGGTCGATTTAATTTGAATTTAATAACGTTTGCTTCACCATCTTGCTTACCATCTTTGTAGGCTAATTTAAAAACATAATCTAAATAAACACGACAAAGTTCGGCTTGTCCTTTAGCAACTTCAATAATAGGGGTACATACTAAAAGACCTAAAGGTAATCCTGTAAATTGTTGTTTAATATCTGCCATGAGAGAAACTCCTTTCATTTATAAAAATTAAAATTGTTTAATAGCTTCTTGTTTGATACGTGCAATGCCTTCATTGGTAGTATCTTTTTTGAAGATGATTTCAATAGTTCCTTCATTTGTATTTGATTCGTTGTTATTTTGGTTTGAACCCACTTCGATATTGAGTAATTTATTATTGGAGATAAAATTTTTTATATTTAAAGAAACTTTAACTTCACTTAAATTTAGATTATTGTGGTTGAATAAAGTGATAATAGGGACATCTAAAATCTGTGTTGTATCATTTATTTTAAATGAAAATTGTTGTGTTTTAGGTACCAAGATAGAAGAATTTTCATCATTAGAATTATTTACATTTTTAAATTGATTAATAAATGTCAGATAATTAAACTGTTCAATTTTTTGCTGAGCCTCTTGCATTGATAGCCCAATTTGTGTAAATAATTCTGAAAGATTTATATTTGCCATAATATTACACCTATAAGTTTATTTTAAGAACTTGAATACTAAACTATCAGAGATATTATATTTTTGCTGAAGTTGTGCTAAGTCATTACCAACCTCAATAATCATATGTCCAGGTTTATCCTTTAATGGAGACCATACAGCATAACGACCAATAATAACTTTATTTCCGTTAATAGTAGTAGTATTTTCTGTAGAAATATCGCTGATAAATACTTTTCCTTGTGTGAGCTCTTCTAAGGTCATTGTTTGCATAATAATACTTTGCTACTAAAAACATAGACAAAAATGTTTACGTTTGAGAAAATTTATTCTTCATCGTGTATGCTTTGGTTTTGGATAAATCCAACAACTACTCACATGTTCTAGTACACTTCAAAGACGTAAATTCACGACTAGCCATCGGTACACATATCAGTACTTTTGTTGTTAAGCTATCCGATATTTTTTAGCATCTCGCAAATTGAGCGAAGCATTGAAATCTCTATCTTCTCTATAACCACACTTAGGACAGATATATACACGGTCTTTAAGTTTCAAACCTTTATGAATATATCCGCAAGCATGGCAGGTTTTAGAACTTGGATAGAATTTATCAACGCGGATATTGCTAATTCGTTGATGAATTTTTTGTACCTTTAGCTTTTGCTTTTCTATGTTTGCAGAGGCTGTTGTAGCAGTTTTACCACCTTTCTTTTTCTTAAATTCATATTTACGGCTAAGATGTCTCTGCTCTCTTTTAAGCCGTTTTTCTAGTCTTTTTACTTTTGAACTTTTATTTATATTTTTGAATATTTTACCATTGCTTATAATTGCTAAATCTATACCAATGCCATCACTTATAGCTCGGTATGATGTTTCTAAATCTTTATTGTGCTTTGATTTTTCGTCAATATTCACCACTACAGATACATAGAACCTATTAGCTACATACGATGTTGTGCCATTAATTACAATAGCTCCTACCGGTAAATAATTAAACTTCTTTGTTATTTTGCTATACAGTATTATAGCATATATGAGCTTTTTTATCTATAAAATAGATTTTTAGGTTTATAGCTGATTATAAGTAAATATTATTTATAGTAAATATTGCAATCAAGTATCATATCATCTATTTGCTTATGATCTGTGTATTGCCATATCTTGCAAATACGATTAGGATATTCAAGTTTAAAGCTGTTTTCATGATAATATTGAGCAGACCAGATGGGAATATAATCTGCAAGTAGATTTAAGTCAATGATATTGGTGAGCCAATTATAGGAACTATATAGACCTACATAATTATAATCTAGTTCATTTAGTCGATTGATGAAATTGCCAATCATATAAGCTACATTGATATTGTTTTTGAGCATAGATTTATCTTCTGCATCATACCAGATGCCAAGTGGTGGATTTTGTCCATTGAGATATGTTTTGATTTGTTTATCTACCCAATTAGCTTCTGCTATAGCTTCATCAATTGTTGAAGCATGAGCATAATAATATATGCCATAGGGCAGATTATAAGTTACAGCATTATTTACATGTGAGATAAACATTTCATCTAGATGAGTGTACTCACCTATTTTGATGATAACGCCTTGAATATTATTTGCTTTTAGTTTTTGCCAATTGAGTTTTTCTTGCCAAGCTGAGATATCTACTACTTGAAAATTTTGCATAAGTAATCACTCCTTTAATGATTTACTTGCAGTTTAAATGAAGAAATTAAACCTTTTAAGCAAATTAGGGGAAATTTTTTGTTATTTTTATAAAAATTTACGATATGTCGAATACATTTTATTTTTATAAGAGTATAATATAGTTAATTTAAGAAAAAGCGAGATGATTATAATGCTACTTATAAAGGCAGTAGATTATAGGATTTTGGAATTGTGTAAGGCTTATAATTTGAGCATAAATGGCTTGGCAAATAAAGCAGGAATGCCACCTTCAACTGTGGCTAGCTTATTAAGTGAAAAAAGTCGTAATCCTACAGAAGATACTATTTTTAAAATTTGTATTGGTTTTGGTATGAGAATGGATAAATTTTACGCCTCAAATTTATTTGACCTTAAAAATATAAGTTTAGAAAATACTTCGCAGAAAATATATAAAGTTTAAATTCATAACTGCACATATAGCGAAAGGCAAACTATTATGTTTTTGGATAATAGTTTGCCTTTTTTATTTGCTAAGAAAAAATTTTTGATTTAGGGGTTGATTTTTGCAATCTAAGTTGCAAGTAAATAAGTGTAAGGAGTTGATAAGATGAATAAGAAACGGCGGTAAAAGATGTTATCAATTAAAGCTATGATGTATTTTTAAATTTTAAAATTAAGGAGTGATTTTTAATGGCAGATACACGCAAATTAACAATGGTATTTACTTTAGATAATGGAGACGATTTTAAATATAATTTGGCAGATCCTAAAGATGAATTGACAAAGAGCGAAGTCGATGTAGTCATGCAGAAAATGATTGATATACAGGCTATTATCAAAAATAATCATAAAGCAACAGCGATTAAAGAAGCATATATCACAACTACTACACAAGATGTTTTAGCTTAAGTTTAATTTATAATTTTATAGTTCATTAGGAGGAATGTATTATGGCAGTTAAGAAAAACGCAGAATGTGAAATCATTATTAAAGTGGAAACAGGTACTACTTCTACAGGTAAAGTTAGCTATAGCAGTCGTAGTTTCGGTTATATCAATCCTTCTTTAGCAGAAGATGATATTTTAGATATCGGTCAAAAAATAGCGGGCTTACAAAAATATAATTTAGGTAGTGTAAATCGTCAGGACACAGCAGAAATCGCTGCGGAATAAGGAAAAAGGGGTGCGTGTCACCCCTTTTTCTTTTAAATTATTCTCTTGATGATAGAAAGAAGACGATTAGATGGAAAGACTATTAATAAAAGCTAAAGCTGGAGATAATTATGCTATACAGTTATTATTAAATAAGTATAAGAATTTATTAAATAGTGCTTCTAGACAACATCATTTAATATCTATTCAAGAAGAGGCGTATGAAGAAGCCGTGATTAGTTTTTATCAAGCAATTAAGGATTTTAATGAGTCTTTAGGTGTGCCTTTTGCTGGTTACGCTAAAGTAAAAGTATATCAAGGTGTACATACTTTATTTCGTAGATATCTGCGTATTTGGCAAAATGAAGTATCTTTATCTGCTCAAATGAATACAGATGATGAAGATGAAGTAAAAGAATTTGGGGATTTATTGGCAGTAGATGAGGATTTAGCTGATAGTATTTCTTCTAGATTAGATATAATGAAGATTATTCATCAATTGCCACCTAAACAGTATGAAGTCTTTATCTTGGTAGTATTTAAGGGATTAAAATATAAACAAGTAGCAAAATTATTGCACATATCTGTACAAGCTGTAAGCAAAAATTATCGTAAAGCATTAGCTTTTATTAATAAATCTCTAGAGAAATAAAGAATTAAGGTGATAATATGGAATATATTTTTACGTATATAGCAAATTATGGTTTTCCTATGGTAGTAGCAAGTTTTTTGTTATTTCGCATGGATAAACATTTGGCTAATTTAGAAGAAGGTATAAGACATATGAATGAAACTTTAGCTAAACAGGTCAATCATTAATAAAAATAAAAATAGAGATTTTCTTCATGATAGATCGAATAAATAATTTCATGAAGAAAATCTTTTTTTATGCTATAATAAATTTTGATTGTATAAAATTGTCACAATTTAAAGTATTTTATTTATTTGAGTAGATTATAGGGAGTAGATTGTTATGAAACGGATTCGCAAAGCTGTTATACCTGCTGCTGGTTTTGGTACTCGTTTTTTGCCAGCGACAAAAGCAACACCTAAAGAAATGTTACCAATAGTAGATAAACCTACAATTCAGTACATAGTGGAAGAAGCTATTGCTAGCGGTATTGAAGATATTTTGATCATCAGTGGTCATGCTAAACGTGCAATTGAAGACCATTTTGATAGTGCACCTATTTTAGAAGCTGAATTAAAAGCTAAAGGTAAAACTAAATTATTGGAAATGGTACAGGAAACATCAGAAATCAATGTACATTACATTCGCCAAAAACATATGCGTGGTTTAGGTGATGCTATTTTATGTGCTAGAGCATTCATTGATAATGAACCATTTGCTGTATTATTAGGTGATGATATAGTTTATAATCCTGAAATGCCAGCTTTAAAACAGTTGATGGATATGTACACACAAACAGGTGCTACTATTTTAGGTTGTCAACAAGTGCCAAAAGAAAAGGTTTCTTCTTATGGTATTGTAGCAGGCGTGCCAACTATCAATGAACAATTGATGAAAGTTAATGACATGATTGAAAAACCAAGCATTGAAGAAGCTCCAAGTCAAATGGCAGTGCTTGGTAGATATATCATCACTCCAGATGTATTTGAAGTATTGCAAAATACTAAGCCAGGTAAAGGTGGAGAAATACAGTTGACAGATGCACTCAAAGTTATGGCAAAACGTGAAAATGTTTATGCTTATAATTTCACCGGCAAACGCTATGATGTAGGCGATAAATTAGGCTTTTTGAAAGCTACAGTAGAATTTGCTCTCCGTCGTGATGATTTATCTGGTGACTTTGCGGAATATCTCAAAACAATTGTAAAAGATTTATAATAATAATTATAATAAAAAAGGTGATACTAAAAGTATCACCTTTTATTTTATCTATATATTATATTTGTGATTAATTTTCTGGAATAGTTAGATTATCTTTAATTTGCGATACTTCGCTATTGATATCTAACATTATAGGAGCTTCAATAGCATAAATGCGATTTAAATTATTTACAATATCTTTATGCTCAATTTGATTGTAAGTTCCTTCGTTGATGATTACAATACTTTGACGAACAGTTTCATTTAATTTATAACTATAAACACGAGTTTTTTCCAAAATATTATAAACTAATGTATAATTATTTTGTGATAATTCATTTGGCGGTAAAGCATCTTGCAGTGAATTATTAAAAGCATTTGTTTCATCATATAATCTTTGCAATTGACTTAAAGCTTCAGTTGCAGATATGGATTGATTTTCATAATTAGAAATGATTTTGTGATAAACTGTAGCAAATCTATCTAACTGATTGATATCTTCTTTATAATCATTGTACCATGTTATAAAATAAGGTTGTTCGTTTAAAATAGCCAAACGTTGCTCAGTGGAAATAGAATTTGAAGAAGATGGTATCACTAAAGAACTATAGACAGCTACAAAACAAAGTAAAATAATGCCACAAGGAATAATAAATATTCTCTTTGTAGGGTATTTTCTATCAGCTAAATAACTAGCAATAATGATAATAATCATAACAGCAATAGCTAGTAAAATATTCATAAAATTTTTTCCTCCTTATGTTATATGTTCATTTCTTTAGTGGTAAAGAAACGAACCAAAGAAAGCCACCGCAGATAAAATTTAAGCTTTGAAAAAAATTATCATTTCATACAAAGCTTAAAACTCGCTACGCTCAGACAGTTAAGCAAAAACCGTATTCAATGATAATGTTTTTCAATAATCTTGCGATTACCGCTAAATTTTATAA
>OGLM01000789.1_pt1 | contig 36685 bp, 38 predicted proteins | sample 1572531 | NCBI WGS metagenome assembly OGLM01 (sample SAMEA2581909, study PRJEB24529) | metagenome | biome: Human gut stool | place: China | collected 2011
TTTCGCCATGGCGGTATATTTCTGTTGCACTGGCCTTGGAGTCGCCTCCACCGGACGTTATCCGGCATCCTGCCCTATGAAGCCCGGACTTTCCTCACCTGCATAATTGCAGCCGCGACCATCCGGCCCACTGATTTATATTAGGTTTATTTACACATTAAAACAGCTTCCCCCGATAAATTCCCTTGCGATGGAATTAATCGGAATGAAGTCATTCGGTATGCCGAGAAAATAGTCAAGGAACTTAATAAGCCTGTTGGCTTCCGGATATTCCGGTTCATCCCTTCCGATACCGAAAAGAAGTGGTTCCGCATATTGCTTTAACAAAGCAAGCTCATATATGAGTGCGGAATTGAACATAACATCCGCTTCTTCCTGAAAAGGAAATATATTTTCTTCCTCTCCTTTTCTTACTGAAGGCCACATTGCTATGGTCTTCTTTGCCGATGTTCCTCTCGTCTGGGCATCTCTTACAATTCTTCTTATGAGTCTGCCGTCCGTTGTAGGAATTCTGTTATGTTCATCTATATTTAACTGGGTGAGTGCACTCAGGTAAATCTTAAATTTGCTTTCCTTTGGAAGTGAATACGACAAACGGTCGTTCAGCCCGTGTATACCCTCTATGACGAGAACATCACTAGGTCCGAGTTCCTTATAATCGCCGTTATATTCACGCTTGCCAAGTTTGAAATTGAATGATGGCAGTTCAACTCTTTCACCATTTAAAAGTGCTGTCATATCTTTGTTAAACTGCTCTATATCAAGTGCTTCAAGGCACTCAAAATTATAATCGCCATTCTCATCTTTAGGAGTAAATTCTCTGTCTACGAAATAATTATCAAGCGATATCTGGTGCGGTCTCATGCCGTGTGCCCGCAGCTGTATTGCAAGACGGTATGACGTAGTCGTCTTACCGGAAGATGACGGTCCTGCTATCATAATAAATTTTTTGGAAGGATCATCCGATATTCTCTGTGCAATGTCCGCAAGTTTCTTTTCCTGAAGGGCTTCCTGTACGAGTATAAGTTCCTTGATGTTTCCGGAAACTATCGTCTCATTTAAGTCTCCCACCGTCTCAACACCAAGCATCCTGCACCATTCAGTAGACTCATCAAGCACTTTAAAAAGCTTATTCTGCGGCGCAAACTCCGGAATATCTTTCGTATTCTCAACTGTCGGAAACTGAATTACAAAGCCTTTATCATAAAGGAATAACTCATAATGCTGTATGTATCCGCTCGACGGCACCATATATCCATAATAGTAATCTTCAAATCCATCAAGCCTGTATACGTTAACCGTTGAACTCTTTCTGTACCTGAAAAGCTTTTCCTTATCATACATTCCATGATTGCCAAAATGCTTTACTGCTTCATCTTTCGGAATTGTATGCTTTATTATCGGCATATCGCCATCGACGATTTCTCTCATGCGGGCCTTAACCCTGCATATAAATTCATCATTGACCGATACATTTCCTTTGACAGTACAATAATATCCCTTACTGAGGGAAAATTCAACCTTAACTCTCTCGATATCCGTATGTCCGTATACATCATATATTGCTTTGAGCATAATTAAGGTTGCGCTTCTCTTGTAAGTAAGCAGTCCATCGCTCTGCGCTGTTGTAATATATTCTATCTTAGAATCCGGATATACTTTCTTCCACAACTCACACAGCTTGCCATTCACTCTGGCAAGCACGATTTTGTCCTTAAATTCAGGCTGTGCCTTATCTGCCAGTTCTTTTAATAAAATTCTATCTTCCATCTTATTGCCCCCTTTAGATAAAATGCTGCGGATTGTCATACGACATCCCCGCTATTTCTATATTATCTGTATTTTCCTTAAGATATTCCATTATCTCATCTATAAAGATATGTTCAATGCCATAATGCCCTGCATCAATAATACACAAACCTTCTGCCACCGCATCCGCCGCAACGTGATATGACATATCACCGGTAATCAGTACCTGTGCGCCCTGTTTCAATGCCGTTTCAGTATATTCTTTGCCTGATCCCGGGCAGATTGAAATTCTATCAATCATCTTCAATTCGTCTCCGTATAATATAACATGAGAAAGTCCGAATTTTTCTTTTACCAGTCCGCATAACTCTGCTACTGTCATGCTATGCTCCGGTCTGCCGGTTCTGCCTATTCCTTCGCCGTCACATGTTTCCTCAAGGACATCATCTTCAGACATTGAAAGTCTTGATGCTGCCGCATGTGCCATTCCTCCGACACAGTCATAATTAGTATGCATGCAATATGCATTTATTCTGTTTTCGATAAGCCGCATTATCCGCCTTCCGGTTATATTATCATCATTAATCTGCTTTATTCCATGAAAAATAAGCGGATGGTGTGATACTATCATGTCGGCATTTATCTCTATTGCCCTGTCAATCGCTGCGTCATCTATATCAAGTGTTACAAGTATGGTATTGATTTCGTTATCTTTATGACCGACATGCATTCCCACATTATCCCAGTCACATGCGTATTTTACCGGACTGAGTTTCATAAGAAGTTCTGCTATATTCTCAGCATTCATATAAATGAAGTCCCTCCTTAATGATATCAATATCTGATTTCAATTCTTCAATTCTTGATTTCTGACTGTCAAGTCCTTTAAGAATTGTTATTTTCTTGGAAAGCTCATTCTCAAGATATTGCTTGAGAACAGGATCGCGCAAAGCAAGAAGCATACCACCATACCTGTACTCACATTCACCGGGATTCCGGCTGATTTCCGGTCTGTATACGGCCTTCATCACAACATAATACTTTCCGTCATCAATTACCATATGCTCATCGGTAATTATCATCCCTTCATCATGAAGAAAATGTCTTACGACATCCCAGTCTGAATGAGGTGAGAGAATCAGTTCCTTAAGACTGCGGACTTTATCCATATCATCCTTAAGGATACGCACCGTAAGAAGTCCGCCCATTCCTGAAATAATAACCGTGTCTGCCTCGTTGGGGCCAAGTTCTTTAAGTCCGTCTGATAATCTTGTACTTACCAGATTTTCAACATTATTAAGTGAAATATTTCTTCCGGCTGTCGAAAGCGGTCCTTCATTAACATCCATTGCAATCACATGGGGTGAAATCCCATGTGCTGCAAGATATATCGGTATGTATCCGTGGTCTGTACCAACATCAGCCACGACATTTCCGGGCGTTACGCAATCGGCAACTGTTTTAAGTCTCTTTGATAAATTCATTAGTCAAGATAATCCTTTAACTTACGGCTTCTGCTCGGGTGTCTTAATTTTCTTAACGCTTTGGCCTCTATCTGTCTGATACGTTCTCTTGTTACATTAAATTCCTTGCCGACTTCCTCAAGTGTTCTGGCTCTTCCGTCATCAAGTCCGAATCTTAATTTAAGTACTTTCTGCTCACGGTCAGTGAGTGTTGACAATACTTCATCAAGCTGTTCCTTGAGTAATGTAAACGCAGCTGCCTCTGCCGGTACAGGGACATTATCATCCTGTATAAAGTCTCCGAGATGGCTGTCTTCCTCCTCGCCGATTGGTGTCTCAAGCGATACCGGTTCCTGTGAAATCTTAAGTATTTCACGGACTCTGTCTACAGGCATATCCATCTGCGCCGCAATTTCCTGCGGAGTCGGTTCACGTCCAAGCTCCTGAAGCAACTGGCGCGAAACCCTGATAAGTTTATTGATCGTCTCAACCATATGAACGGGTATTCTTATGGTTCTTGCCTGATCTGCTATTGCCCTTGTTATAGCCTGTCTTATCCACCATGTCGCGTATGTTGAAAACTTATATCCCTTACGGTAATCAAATTTCTCAACTGCCTTTATAAGTCCAAGGTTACCTTCCTGGATAAGATCAAGGAAAAGCATTCCTCTTCCCACATATCTCTTGGCAATACTTACAACAAGTCGTAAATTGGCCTCTGCAAGACGCTGTTTGGCATTAACATCTCCGAGTTCCATTCTCTTGGCAAGTTCAATTTCTTCATCAGCTGAAAGAAGCGGTACTTTACCTATTTCTTTAAGATACATTCTTACAGGATCCTCAATGCTTACGCCATCCGGCACGGACAAATCTATATTTTCAACATCTATATCGTCTTCGTTATCAAGTATTACATCATCATCCGGTGCTTCGTCATCTTCATCGGTTGTTCTGAGTGTGTCGATATTATTAGCCTCAAGAAATTCGAATATCTTGTCCATCTTATCTGCGTCAAGATCCATATCACTGAACATATCCGTAATTTCCTGATATTCAAGAACATTTTTCTTTTTCTTAGCAAGTGCCAGCAAATCCTTCAGTTTCTCACTGAATTTTTCCATGTTTTCATCCATCAACATGTCCATCCTTCCATAGTTAATTTTAGTTTGTCCTCTATTTAAGTGAAATATGCAGGTTCTTAAGTCCCGCCTGTTCTGCTATTATCTTCTGCAACTCATTAAGGTCGGCTGCCGACCTGCTTCTCATCTCCAGGCTGTTACGCCTTATGTTGATAACAGCTTCATTAAGTGCTTTCTCCCTGTCTGATTCAAGTGCTGAATCGTCAAGGATGTTTGTATTAAGAATCATCGCTGCATCACGCTGTCTCTCATCATCCTCAAAACGGTTAAGTATCGCCGCCGGATTGAATCTGCCTTCTTCAAGCTGTGCAAACATCATACCTGCAAGCTCTTTATATAACGGCTCCGTAAAATCCTCGGGTGTAATATAATCTCTCACAGCCTTATATATATCCGGATTATCACATATCCATGTAAGAATCATCCTCTGGGATTTATGTACACCATCATCCTTGGCTTTGGCGCGATCCGTTACATTAACCGGCTTGCGTTCTCTTCCTGCCGTTGTGGCGGCTGCCGACCTGGCTACTAATTTTCTGAGACTGTCCGGACTTACAAAATATCTGGCTGCAACTGCTTCAAGATAATTATTTCTCTCTATTTCTTCTTCAAAGTCGGTAAGTCTTCTTGCTATAGCACCCATAAATGCTGTCTTACCGTCCGGGTCGTTGATGTCATAGTCTCTTTCCATCATCCTGACTTCAAAAAGGAAACTGTTTTCTGCGTTATCAATTCTCTCCTGAAATGCCTCACGCCCTTTGGCTTTAATAAATTCATCCGCATCTTTATGCGGCTGCATATTAATAACTCTGGTTCTAAGGCCTGCATCCCTGAAAATTCCTATGGCACGCAAAGCTGCCTTAACACCCGGTCCGTCACTGTCATAACAGATCAGAACATCCTTGACATAACGTTTGATCAACATCGCCTGACCTGTTGTAAGTGCAGTTCCGAGTGATGCCACCGCCTGCGTAAATCCCGCCTGATGCATGGAAATCACATCCATATACCCTTCACAGATTATTATATTATTCTTGCGGGAGTTCTTGGCAATATTAAGACCATACAGATTACGGCCTTTGTCAAAAACACCGGTTTCAGGCGAATTCAGGTATTTGGGTTGTCCATCGCCCATGACACGTCCGCCGAAGCCAATCACTTTATTATTGATATTCAATATCGGAAACATCACACGGTTGCGAAACCTGTCATGAACGCCACGCTCATCATATACAAAAAGACCTGTTTCCTTAAGAATATCGTCACTACAGCCTTCTTTCTTGAGATACTGGTACAATGCATCTTTGCGCATTGATGAAAAACCAAGTCCAAAGGATGTTACCGTCTTATCCTCAAGTTCTCTCTTTGCAAAATATGCTTTGGCCGCATCTCCATCCTTTGTACCGAGGAGGTAATGAAAATACCTTGCTGCCTTGGCATTAATTTCATATATATTATTCTTAAGATCTGCCTCATGACGCTTCTCGTCACTTATCTCAATATCAGGAACATCTATTCCTGCCCTGTCGGCCAGCACCTTAGCTGCTTCAGGGAATGTAAGGCTGTCATATTTCATAAGGAAAGAAAACACATTGCCTCCTTCACCGCAGCCAAAGCAATAGAACATCTGCTTACCGGCTGACACAGAGAAAGAAGGTGACTTTTCATTATGGAAAGGACAAAGTCCAAAATACGAACTGCCTTTTTTCTGCAATTTGACATATGACGAAATTACATCAACAATATCATTACGAGATCTGATTTCTTCTATTAAATCATCCGAAAGATACAATTCTTAATTACCTCTGTCATCTATTTCTTCCATGAAACAGGAATGAATATTTTCTTAAATATATTAATTGCAAACTGATCACTCATTCCTGCTATGTAATCACATACCACACGCTCCTTTGATTCATTATGCTGTTCTTCTATTGTGCGGAAAGCTGCAGGAATTTCATCAAAGTGCTCGCAGAAATACCAATACATTTCTTTGAGCATTTTACGTGCTTTAACCTCTTCGCTCTTAGCCATCGGATTAGTATATACGCTGTCAAACATAAACTGTCTGAGGCTTGTCATTGCATATCCCACATCATCCGACATGAGAATATCCGGCTTATCCATGCTTTCATTAATAACATCATGAATTAATGTATTGAGCCTTTCCTTGGTGGAATTGCCAAGTATCGCCGTTAATTCTCCCGGAAGATCATCCTCCGACAATATTCCTCCCCTGATTGCATCATCTATATCATGATTAATATATGCTATCTTGTCTGATACGCGGATTATCTTACCCTCCATGGTGGACGGATGCCCGCTCGTCCGATGATTAACTATTCCATCGCGTACTTCCCTGGTAAGGTTAAGCCCCTTACCATCCTTTTCGAGAAATTCCACAACACGGATGCTCTGTTCATAATGTCTGAAACCAAATGGGCATATCTCGTTAAGGACGCGCTCGCCTGCATGCCCGAACGGGGTATGTCCGAGATCATGTCCCAATGCAATTGCCTCTGTCAGGTCTTCATTAAGGCGCAAAGCCCTTGCGATTGTCCTTCCTATCTGGGCAACCTCAAGAGTATGTGTAAGTCTTGTTCTGTAATGATCTCCTTCCGGAGACAGAAAAACCTGCGTCTTATGCTTTAATCTTCTGAATGATTTGCAATGAAGAATCCGATCCTTATCACGCTGATATATTGTTCTGATATCGCATTCAGGTTCTCGTATATCTCGTCCCATCGAGGAATCGCTGAATGCTGCATACGGGCTGAAATGTTCTCTTTCCCAATGTTCCTGCATCTGTCTGATATCCATATTAACCTCTGATCCTAAAGCTGTGAAAAATCCTCTCTATTCTAGTTATTCTATGTCCTTTCCCGTAATCCTTTTTATTATTCAGACAAAATCATATCTATCGCCATAAGATATCCGTCAAATCCTTTTCCGATTATCTGCGCGGTACATGCCGGCTCCGTGACTGATACATGTCTGAATTTTTCCCTCGAATTCACATCCGAAATATGCACCTCAATCTTTGGAAAAGTCGTAACTGAAGCAAGCGCATCTCTTATCGCATAACTGTAATGCGTGTATGCTCCGGGATTTATCACTATTCCGGCCACATTATCAAAATATGCTTCCTGAATCTTATCGATTATGGCACCTTCATGGTTACTTTGGAAACACTCAACTTCTATTTCCTTTGTCTTTGCATATTCCTCTATCATTCCCACAAGGTAATTATAATCCCTGTCCCCATATATATTTTTCTCACGTATTCCTAAGAAATTAAGATTCGGTCCGTTTATTACAAGTATTTTTTTCAATTTATCTTCTCCTTAATCATGCTGTATACTTTCTCATACGAACAGCCGTCGGTATCTATTATTACATCCGCCGTGCCCTCATATGTGGATGAACGCTTTTCCATAAGTTCAGCTATTTTCTGACGCGGGTTTCCCGTCTGCAGAAGCGGTCTTACCTTATCATTTCTGAGTCTCCAGGCAAGTGTATCGACTTTTGCACGCAGATATACGACCACTCCGAGTTTATGTATCAATGCCCTGTTTCTTGCATGCATCGGAAGTCCTCCGCCAACCGCAACAACAAGATTATCCTCCTCACGCTGAATAAGTTCCATAAGGATATCTGTTTCCTTTCTGCGGAAGTACTCTTCACCCTCATCGGCAAATATTTCTTTAATAGTCCTTCCGGCATCTTTTTCGATAACGCTGTCGGTATCTACAAGCCTGTAGCCGTTTCTGGCCATAAATCTTCCGATACTTGATTTGCCGCACCCCATAAAACCAATCAGAATAATATTGCTCATTTGTCAAGTTCCTTTTTCATCATATTTAGTATTTCACCGGACAATTCCCTGTCAATACTTACTCCGTACCACAGTTCAAATGCCGCTATTCCCTGATACAATAGCATCTTAAGCCCGTTATATGACGGTGCATTATGATTATTGCAATATTGCATAAACTTAGTCTCAGCCGGGTTAAAAATAATATCAACTCCCGCACTGACGTAATCATAAAATTCTTCATCCTCAATTGCTGCTCTGTCAACATCAGGATAAAGCCCTACACTCGTAGTCTGTATAACAGGATATTTGCCCTTCGGTATTTTATTATATTCATCAAGGGCAAGTGCCGATACAATGCTTCCAAAATTTGCATTAACTTCGTCCGCAAGTGCCTGTGCTCTTGACACACTTCTGTTGAGCAGCCATATATGGGATGCGCCCTTTGATGCACACAGATATGTAATCGCTTTTGACGCTCCACCGGCACCGAGGATGATAACATCATTATCTTTAATTACAATATTTTCTTCATCAAGTTCCCTGCCAAGTCCTATAATATCAGTATTATATCCTTTATATCCGCCGTCAGCCCTGACAAGTGTATTTACTGCTCCGATATGTCCGGCAAGTTCATCAATATCGACAAGACTCCTTATAACATCACATTTATGCGGCACTGTCACATTAAGGCCACGGATTCCAAGGGCATAAGCTCCGCGGATGGCATCATCAAGTCTGTCGCTTTCAACCTTAAATGCTGTGTAAGCCATGTTGATATCCATGCGTTCCGCCAAAGTATTATGAATCATCGGTGACAGCGAATGTCCGACCGGATTTCCTATAAGGCAGCATAATTCCGTCTTTGCGTTCATTATTTCTTTCTCCTTTTGTAGCAGAAAAGCACTATTTTTTCTAATTTTCTCTTCAATACTATCTGTATCTCTTCCTTCGGATGTATCGGTCTCACAAGAATCGACGGAATGCCGGCACGATTGGCTCCGTACACATCCGTAAAAATCTGGTCACCTATAAAATATGTATTGCCGGTATCCGTACCCATAAGTTCCATCGCTCTTATATAATTCTTTCTCGACGGCTTGTGGGCATCAAAAACGTATTTTGAACCGACTGCATCTGCAAATGGTTTTACTCTCGGCTCTTTATTGTTGGATATCAGGCATGTGTCAAATCCGATACTTCTCAACTGTTCAAACAATTTAATGGCGCGCTCTGTTGCCGGCATGCCATGCTCCACCAATGTATTATCAATATCATATATCAGTCCTCTGATTCCACTGCGGTACAACTGCTCGTAGTCGATGCTGTATGATGAATCAAGGTATTTTGTTGGATATAATTTCTTAAACATGCAAATCTCCCTGTTGTCTACTGAAGGAACTTCTTAAGTTCGACCATAAATGTATTAATATCTTTAAATTCCCTGTAAACAGAGGCAAATCTGACGTAAGCAACCGCGTCGATATCTTTAAGCTTGTCCATTACCATCTCTCCGATAACGCTTGTCGGAATTTCTTTTTCATCCAGGTTAAAAATCTTTGTTTCTATCTCATCAACTATTTCCGAGATGGTATTAATTGATACAGGTCTCTTGTGACATGAACGGATTATTCCTTCCTGGATCTTATTTCTGTCATAAAGTTCTCTTTTGTTATCTTTTTTGATAACCAAAAGCGGCACCATTTCAACTTTCTCATATGTCGTAAATCTCTTACCGCATTCATCACAACTCCGCCTTCTTCTGATCGAACTGTTATCATCTGCCGGTCTTGAGTCTATTACTCTTGTATTTTCTTCGCCACAATATGGACATCTCATATAAAACACTCCTTGTTATATTTATTGTAAGTCACATTTAATATCTATGTAATATAAGATATAATCCTTTAACGCGCTCTGTCTCTATATAATTATTCTCTTTAAAATACTCCTCATCCTGCTCCGTTATTTTATAAAATCTCAAATCAATCACGAGATAATCCGGAAGAGGCGACTTGTCAAATTTGTACGGGTATTCATAAAGCTCGGTCCTGTTTGCCAGGTGCGGCACGAAGAAGGTGGTTGCTCCTACCGATGCGCCGGAAGGTATGCTCTTCATCGCATCATTCAGAACCTCAATCTGTGCTTTCCCGTCCGAATAGCTGCTTATGTACCATGATTTGGAAAGCGACGCAACGGGCATTATGATAACTGCGGCGCATATCGCAAACGAACACATGAATCTACGTGATTTCTCACCAAGTTCTGCATAATTTGATATTGCCAGATAAAACAATATTGCAGTAACTCCAAATACATACTGGAAAAATATCGAATACTGATACTGGTAATCGGTTGCCAGATTAATTATCAACATCGGAAGCAATAATATAAACTGTGAAACTTTTTTGGTTGCCACAGGCAATGCTCCAAGCGGTGCAAACATATACAGAAGGAAGGGATATTTCTCGCTTCCGAAACATTCCGCTATAGCATATGCCGGATTGGTCACAAAATTTCTGATCACATCCATAAGGCTTCCGGCACCGTCAACCATAAAATTGCTGTATCTGTATGTCATTACGCCAAGTCCGTATTTTTGCATAAGCGTTGTGACCACAAGAAAATATACAACCGCCGAAACGGTCATTACAGTTCCTTTTACATATTTTCTTTTGCCGAATATCGTAAATAAGCCTATGCATGCTATATAAACAGGTGCATCTTCCTTGACGAGCATTGTAAGCAAAGATAAAATAATTATTCCTTTGATATCATCTTTCTCTATAGCATAAAACAGCCATAATATAAGCGGTATAAGGAAGCAATTTTCATGAAGGTCATAATAGCATCCTGTCGCAACCGTAGGGAAAAGTGCAAATATTATACCAAAACATGCCGTGGCTGATTTGCTCAGCCCAAATTTCTTACACAGAAGATATACCGGTATAATTCCGCTTGCAACAGTGATTACCTGAAGCACCTGAAGTGTTACCGGATACGGGAAGAAGAAATAAAACGGCAGATACAGATAATATATTGGTGAAAAATGCACCGCAAAATGCGATAATGTCATATTGCGTTCCACAGTCGTAACAGGCTCCAGCGTTGTCTTCATATTATGGAACATCTGTACCCATATGCCGAAATCAAATCCCGGCGCAGAGTAATTTACATATCTTAACACCGTGAATGTTCCCGCGATAAGCATATAGAACACAGCCGCAACAATATATATTATTACAACTATTTTTGTCTCGTTGATTTCAGCAAATGTCCTTGTGTGTGATGCGGCATAAGTAATCGATACCGCAAGAACCGCAAGAATTCCAACAAGATAGGTAACATCGGTATTGCTGCTTATGGTAACCAGCCCGTATAATGTAACCAGAATCATTGGTCCGTACACTTCTGCCCACGAAAATACTTTCATATATCCAAGGCCACAGAAAAAAGCAAAAAAGAGCAGCATAAAGCAGGCATACATCGGTACGTTTATATCTGCCGCAAATGCAGCACTGTTAAATGTATCTCCGCTCTTCAGGAAAAATACTATCGCTGTTAAGAGCCAGGCCATTATAAGCCTGACTATAATTTTCTCAAAAGTTATATTTTTCTTAAATGAATCCCAGAATTCTCTCAATATCCAATTCTCCTTCTATCTTAACCTTCCGCATTCAAATCTCGCCTTCATCTTAAGACACCTTATTAAAGAATCTATCCTGTCGGCTATATTTCCGTCATCAACAGTCAGATCCAGCGACACGGCTATGTCATTAATAAGCCTGTCATCGATTTTTCCCCTGATTGAATTGAGATACTCTATCTGTGAGGCACTCGTATCACAATCAAAAAATCCCATAAGATATGGATTGACTTTATCCCCGTCATCATTATTGTTTGCCCGTACTTCTTCCGGCTGCTTTCCCGGTACATCATTGACGGATCTGAGGCCTGTCAGTTCTTCCCTATCCACCTTCTCAAATCTGTATACGGCCGTGGCAAGAGGATATTTATCCTTGTCCACTTTACTTATAAACATATCATACGGTCTTATGTATATTTTAAAATCATCATACATAGCCTGATAAACCACATATTTTTCACCTGTTTCTGAGTGGTATGCTATGGCTATTATCTGGTAAAGTCTGTTCTTAAAATGTCTGTATATTTCACCCGGAGCGATTATTCTTTCATTTCCCATTATAGTTACTCCTTTCATCGATTTCCGATTAGTGTTAATTGTATAACAAACTTCTGCAAAATGCAAGAAAAGAACCGCAATGCGGTCCTTTTCCAATATCATTTAAACGTAGGATTCAGAATATTATCTCTTTCTTGTAAGTCCATAGATACCAAGGCCTGCGAAGCATATACCTGATGCTGCGAAAATCACCTCAAGTACACGAAGATTGGACTTATCACCTGTATCAGCTTCAACTTCCGGTCTTCTGCGTCTTGCAAATGTTGTCTCCTCTTCGGCTATCGTCTCATCATCGCCTTCAACCTCGCCCGTTCTGGTTGTTGTCTCAACTTCTGTTGTTTCCATAACCGGAGCTGTTGTTTCATCAATTACAGGCACTGTCGTTGTCTCAGGTACTGTTGTTGTCTCTGGTACTGTTGTTGTCTCTGGTGCTGTTGTTGTCTCTGGTGCTGTTGTTGTCTCTGGTGCTGTCGTTGTCTCCGTTGCTGTCGTCTCTGTTGTCGGTGTCTCTGCTTCTGTCGGATAGGTGTCCGGCTCAGTCTCAACAGGAATATCTGCCGATACAAAATGCATCTCACCGCTTATATTTTCAAATCTGTCTGCAATTACTCTTCCTGAGCTTGTTACATAAAGATCAACGCGGGCATCCGGTGCCACTAATATTCCGCACACACCGTTCATATTTACTGTTCCATCGTAATCAGCAAAGTTCCAGATAATTGTATCTGATATTGTCGCTGAATTGTTAGCAGATGATGTCACAAAATTATTGTTGCCTTCTTTAATTGCATACTCTCTTATTGAAATCTCATCATCTGTGATATCTTTAACATTAATTACTACAATCTTATCCTGCGGCTTATAAATTTTAAGTCCGCCATTCTGGATACTGTTAAGCTCTGCTGCTGTAATATTAACCACACAAATCTGATCCGTACAACCATTTACATCTATAACACTTCTGTTCATATCAGAATAATCAGCTATAACACCCTTTGTATTCTGGTATGTTGCAAACTGGGCAAATGTATTTCTTGCATAAGAAATAGCTGCTGTCACATCAAGGAAGTTCTCCTCGAAATAAATATTTACATTCTTATTATTGGCAATATAAATATTCTTCTCAGGGCTGTTAAGTGTTACCAGATTTCCGTTAATTGTATACGGAACTCCGACTACAATATTATTAGCCGACTTATCATTCTTAAGTTTAAGTGTTCCCGGTGTCATATCCTTAAAGTAAAACGTACCCGGATTGCTTGAAAGATCACTTCCTACCCAATGCTCTGATGGGTGAAAGAGGTTGGCCGCAAAGTTGGCCTGATAATCATTGGATACGTATACATCTTCCGCCGTTACCGCATACGGCTTCGCGCTTCCGATAAGTCTCCTGAGTACAATCTGCACATTCTCATCTTCAGCATATGCCGCATTTGTAAAAATTCCCATTCCCACTGCTAATCCCGCAAGCAACATAGCAACTGCCATAAAAACCGCTCCGGTTCTTCTTGACATATTCTTAATCTTACCAATCAGCTTCATCTCTTATTCCTCCGTTTTATACTTTTCTATATCTTTATGCTATAACTTTACTACACTTTCATCAAATCTTATACCCTCTTTTAGGGGGTATTTTTCACTTTTTCCACCACTCCACATACATTAGATTATAGATATTATATGCCGCGGTGTAACCTTTATGAATCGAATAAGAAAAAGACTCAATCTCGATGCAATCCACCGCAGCGGAATAACCGGGCGTGGCGTGAACATTGCTATACTTGATACAGGAATTTACAGGCACAGGGACCTTTCCGGCAATATTGTTAAATTCGTGGATTTTGTGAATATGCGGAGCAAACCGTATGACGACAATTCTCACGGAACCCATGTCGCAGGCATTATCTCATCAAGCGGTGCTGCATCGGACGGACTTTACCGGGGTGTCGCTCCGGGAGCCGGGATTATATCTCTTAAAGTACTTGATTACAAAGGAGGCGGTGATTCTGCCACAATGATAAAAGCTCTTGAGTGGATCAAATCCAACCGTGAAAAATACAGCATACGAATTGTTAATATTTCTGTCGGAACAGAATCGTCATCATGTCAGAGCGAATACAGCAGGCTTATTGATGTAGTTGAAGATCTGTGGGATGACGGCCTTACTGTAATTACATCAGCCGGGAACAACGGTCCGGCATACCATACCATCACAATTCCCGGAACCAGCCGCAAGGTAATAACGGTCGGAACCGATGATGTCATGACTCATACAGATTCAAAAGGAATACGCCATCACACATATTCCAGTAAAGGACCTACCATGTGCGATGTTCCCAAGCCGGATATTATAGCACCCGGCAGTAATATTATAAGCTGTTATAACGGATACGGAAATTATATATCAAAAAGCGGCACCTCCATGTCCACACCGATTGTGTCAGGAGCCGCCGCTCTTGTATTATCTTATAATAAAGCTTTATCAAATGATGATTTTAAGAAACTTCTGTGCAAAAGTGCCGATGACGCCGGGCTTGATTACTATACCCAGGGATGCGGCAGGCTTAACATCAGCAAAATGTTACTTCTGTGCTAACCAGTCCTCAAGTCTGTCTTCATATACCGGAAATGCAGTGATGCCTGTGTCAAGTATCCATTTATGGAATTCAAGTGCCTCGAAACCGCTGCCAAGTTTCTTTTCTGCCTTATCACGTAAATCCTGCATAAGAATATTGCCTACCGTGTACGGCAGAAGCACTCCCGGGTCTCCGACCGCCGAATAAAACATCTCGGTTGCCGTTTCCCTGTTTATCTCATAATATTGTGCCAGATAACTGTAAACATCATCAATGGTCCATCCCTCGTAGTTGACTCCTATATCGACTCTCGATGAGCAGATATAGCTTATCAGGTTATTTACCCTGTTAAGTTCCCGGACATTGCGGCTCATATCAAGATACTCATCAACGCAGTTCTCGATATATTTGGCCCATCCTTCAGTGGCACCTGTAAAATCAAGTGCTTTACGGGCATTGCATATATTATCGTTATTGTAGAAATTCGTAAACTCATACAAATGTCCCGGATATCCTTCATGTGCAAGCGTTTCATACATCATAAGCGAACCGCTCTCCACCTCGGATCCATTGACCTTGATATTGTTAATACTTATGTCATCAATACGCGATGACACATAATATGCCAGTGTTCCTTCAACCTCGCAGGCTTTATTCTGATATTCTATGTTATAATTTGTTGTTGCCGGTGCAGGGAAATCACTTTCCATCTCTTTAATAATATACTTTAATACATCATCAGGTGTGTCAAATCCGGCTTTGTAATCCATAAATTCTTCATATGCATTGTAATCCATGGCAATCACGGCCGTAAGCGATTTAACGCATTCGTTCATCTCATCTTCCAGGAGCTCTATAATTTCTTCCGGTGTCATGTCTGAACTTGTTTTATCCCGCAATATCGCTTTATAAAGAGCCTTTCCATCATCACCGAAACCACAGAGACCGCCGTCGTTGGTTCCCGTTGTTTTAAGCTCACTGACGGCATTTTTTACTTTCTCATATGAAGGCAGATAATATTTATCCACATACTGCTTATTAGTTTCAATATATTCGTCCTTAACCTTGTCATCAAGTCCAAGTCTGTCTATTTTATCTTCAAATGTAACAACAAGCGCTTCCGTCTCTGCGTTAAGTATCTTATCACATTGCTCTATAACTTCATCCGCCACATACTCCGGCATAAAATATCCTTTTTCCGACTGCTTATAAAGGACATCTACTGCCTCGTCCATATACCTTTCGCAATCCTTAAGATATTCAAGATAATGATCCACATCATCCTGATCATAGAACACATACTCTATAAAGTTACTTGAAAGATTGGATGTTATTCCTGATGTAGGCCCAAAATAATTATAATACATCTCAAGTCCCTCATAGTTCTTCTGCGTAACAAGGTAGAATTCTATGCTGTCATAAGCAGTCTTTTGCTCATCCGTAAGAGATTTGCGCGTTATTTTATGAAGCTTATCAAGATACCTGTCAACATCGTCATCTTCATCTTCGTCAATAAGCACTCCTCCAAGAGTATAATCATCTGCATTAAATGTCACGCCGTATTCAGACGGATCCGATACCACAAAATGTGCATTGAAACTGTTATCTTCAAGCATCTGCTTAAAAATATCATCACACAGTTCATCGAAACCGGCTCTTATCTCTTCATCAGAAACCTTTCTTACGGATATACATGATGTAAGAGACAGTGCAAGCAAAATGCACAAAGCCGATACCGGTATGCTGCGCTTTATTCTCATTTTCAACCTCCTGTTTGTCTTAGTTAAAATATACAAGGTCATCTTCCGGTTTGGATGCACTCTCTATATCCATTGCATATAATACAATACCCTGTCCCTTGTATTCCTTACAAAACTCTGATTTAGCTCTCGCTGTAAGCATTATAAAATCCCTGTCGCGATATCCTTCAAGCTGTTTGCCCGTTACATCATCGCATACGCATCTGAATCCTATAAACCTGACATCCTCAACACAACATGTCATTGCAAAACGTCCCGGAGCAAACATGCCTTTTTTCGCATATTGCTTAGGCTTATATACAACAGCCTTGGTTTTGATTATCTTGTTATCGTATTTATCAGGATTATCCATCGCATCCATATACCATAATCCGAAATCTTCATCCGCAATCTCTATCTCGTCCTTTGATATATCAAAAGGAAGTATCTCGTTAACTTCATTCGAGCTTCCGTCGGATGACTCAAAATAAACCTGAGCTCTGGTATTTACGGCTTTTACGCTTCTTCTGTATGCCGCTCTGTCAGAATCCTTGGTACATCTGTTAAAAATAACCATCTCGGTTAATTTATACTGATCCATCATGACCTGTCTCATATTGGAGAGGTACATATCATAGGTCTCTGCATTTACCAGGGTGATTATCTGTACAACTTCCATGAAATTCGGAAGCGAATCAATAAACTCATCCAGTTTCCACATTCCGTTAAATTCTACGAAAACACGTTCCGCCTTACAGCGGTTGCTTGCTTCCACAAAGAAATCCTTTGTGAGTTCCTCCGCATCTTCAACCATCTCAACCGTAACATTAAGGGCCGTCATTTCTTTTTCATTGTATTCTTCTTCGCCGTCTTCACATGCGATCACAAGACTTCTTGAACCATCATTAAAATCTTCGCTGGCAAGTGTCTCTTTGATAAAAGTTGTCTTACCGCTTTCAAGAAAACCGTTAATTATAAAAACAGGTATCTGCATAGTAATTGCTCCTAACAATTCTTATTTATGAAATATGCCGGAGAAAAATGCCTCCGGCATATAATTATTATTTAAGTCCAAACAATTCTTCCATCTTATCCGGATCAACATTGGTACCTATTACACAAAGCTTTCCGGTATATTCCGGCGAACCGTCCCTGAGTTCATATTCACCCGGAACAGCATCGAAATAAATCCATCTGCCTTCTTTATCCGGTACCATTCCTTTAGCTCTTAAGATAACTCCGAACTCGTCCGTCTCTACAAGTCTCTTAAGAATAGATTCTATACTGTCTCTGTCGTATTTATGAGGTGTCTCTGTACCCCAGCTGTTAAATACGTCATCCGCATGATGGTGATGATGATGTCCATGCTCATGATCATGTCCGCAGCAGCATTCTCCGTCATGGTGATGATGCTCATGTTCTTCCTCATCATGGTCATGGTGGTGATGTTCATGTTCGTCTTCATCATGATCATGATGATGTTCATGCTCATGATCATGTCCGCAGCAACATTCTCCGTCATGGTGATGATGATGTTCATGCTCATCTTCGTCATCATGATGATGTCCGCAAACCGGACATACATCCATTTCCTTAAGCATCTCGTCAACAAGAGATGTTTTCTTCATGGCATCTTCAATCTGCTTACCTGTAAGATCATCCCAAGGTGTTGTGATTATCGCAGCCTTATCATTATGTTCCCTGATAAGTGCTACAGCAGCTTCAAGCTTATCTTCTGTCATATTCTGTGTTCTGCTGAGAACTATTGTGGATGCACTCTCAATCTGGTTATTATAAAACTCACCGAAATTCTTGATATACATCTTGCACTTAGTTCCGTCAGCTACAGTTATGAAATTCTCAAGTGTAAGTTCTGCTTCTTGGGCCACATTCTCAACAGCGGCAATTACATCCGAAAGCTTTCCTACTCCGGATGGCTCTATTATAATCATATCCGGCTTATAATCAGCCGCAACCTGCTTAAGAGCCCTTCCGAAATCTCCTACGAGTGAACAGCATATGCATCCTGAATTCATCTCGTTAATCTGTACTCCGGCATCCTTAAGGAAACCGCCGTCAATTCCTATTTCACCGAACTCGTTCTCGATAAGGACAACCTTCTGTCCCTTATAAACTTCCTCGAGAAGTTTCTTAATAAATGTAGTCTTACCTGCTCCGAGAAATCCCGAGATTATTGTTACTTTTGTCATTGTTATCATCCTTTCCGACGTCTATAAAATCGTAGTTCCGCATTTGCCCGCAAGCGCATCCTTAGCACTCTCAAGGTTGGCAATTACCGCTTTACGCTCATTGCCTGCGAGAACAAACTCTACCGCTGCCGATACCTTAGGCAGTGTCGTAATGGCTCCCATATTATCTTCATTCACATATTCCTTAAGCTCAGAGGCTTTGATCGTGTCAAAACTCTGTTCCTTATCCGTTCCTTCATTAATGACAAGCTTGTCAGCTGCCGTAAGGAAAAGAAGTGTATCTGCATCAATAAGTTCCGCAAGTCTTGCCGCAACATAATCTTTCTCAATTATGGCGCTTGCTCCCTTAAGGACAGTTCTCTGTTCAAGTACCGGTATTCCGCCGCCTCCGGCAGCTATTACAATCTGTCCGGCATCCAGAAGTGTTCTTACCGCATCGATTTCATATATATCCTGAGGCTTAGGAGCAGCGATTATCCTGCGGTATCCTTTATCTTCTTTTACAACATAATTGCCCTTGGCTTCCTCAGCCTTCGCCTCTTCCTCTGTCATATATCTTCCGATAACCTTGGTAGGATTAGAGAATGCCCTGTCAAAAGGATCCACCTTGACCTGTGTTATAATAGTAGATACCGTCTTATATATTCCTCTGTTGAGAAGCTCTGTTCTTATCGCATTCTGAAGGTCAAAACCGATATAACCCTGACTCATTGCACCGCAAAGTGACATAGGCGCAACAGTATATCTTGAATCAAGTCTGGCAAACTCGGTCATCGCAGTCTGTATCATTCCTACCTGCGGACCGTTACTGTGTGTAATAACTATATTATACTTAGCCTCAACAAGATCGGCTATCGCTCTTGCCGCTTTGGCAACATTAGCCTTCTGCTCCGGAAATGTCTCACCGAATGCATTACGTCCAAGTGCAACAACTATTTTCTTATTATCCATTAACATACCTCTTTTCATATGATTTTATCTGTCAAACAGGCCTGCGGCCATCAATTCATATTATATAATATTTTGGTAAAAAAGTCAAAATGAGTTACCCCTATCCTTTAAAAACATAACTAAGCACATTATATATCAATGTATTGGAATATTTGGAGTAAACAACTTCCCTTGCCATAACGGGATTATCCGTTATCAGTCCGTCAACACCCATTACGGTAAGTTCCCTGGCCCTGTTTTCACCATTAACCGTCCAGACATATATCTCCTTGCCTCTGTTATGGATGGCATCGACCATATTCTTATTGACAAATCCCGAATTAATACTGAAAGCGTCAACATACGGCAGATTATAAAAATTACCGTACGCCACATTAAGCACATACCCGGTCTGTATCTTCGGATTAATCTGTTTTATACCCTTAAGTGCTTCATAATTCATTGATGTGACAACACATTCATCAATATAATCATATTGTTCTATGAGTGCTGCAACCATTTCCACCAGATCAGGCTCATTGTCCGTAAGTTTTATTTCTATGTTAAGGCGTATTTTTCCCTTGGTATATTTCATTACATCGGACAAAAGCGGTATGCGGCATTCCTTAAATTCTTCGTTGCTGCCAAACCAGCTTCCGGCATCCAGTTTTGCTATATCCTCATAATTCATATTCCAGACTTCCTTATTCACTCCGGCCGTTCTCTTAAGGCTGTCATCATGCATGACCACAATCCGTCCGTCCTTCGTCTCATGGACATCAAGTTCAATATAATCAGCCGTAGCTTCCACTGCTTTCTCAAATGCAAGCATGGTATTCTCAGGTGCATTGTATGAACTTCCGCGGTGCGCCATTATAAGTGTCTGGTCAAAGAATTCCACGTTAGAGAAAGGATTGCTGTCAAATGCACTCACCATATACATGATATTCATTACCAGCGATATTACGATAACTGCCGCCGATATCACGAACTGCCTCATGCGGTGTGAATTTCCCTTACTTCCAATCAGGCTCTCCGTAACTATTCCCATATTGAATTCGTCCCCTTCATCGCATCTGTATCTGTAAAACATACTCGTTATCAGGCAGTACGAAACCGGAAGCGATGTAATAATAAGAAGTATCTTGGTCACAAACAGCACAACCCTGAACACCGTAAGAAATAACGCCATACCAAGATTGGCCTTGTCAAGTATCGTGACACCGAGACTTATGAGAATAATCATTATAAAATAAACTATATAAATTACTGCTAACAATGCAACGTTCCAGCCAAACACAAGTCCGAATGACCTTAGTCCCCTCACTCTTACCATCTGCCTGCTCTTACGTTTGCTGTCCGATATATCTCCACCGTCATATGCCATGTAATTAATGGAAAACATATGAATAATACAATACACAAACAAAGCAAGCACCGCCAGTCCTATCGGAATAAAAATATATGCATGGCTCTTAATCGTGCGCACAGCCGCGTCCGAAAGCGTAATTCCCGATGCAAGAAAACCTATCAGTGTAATATTCATCATTAGTGATACAATCAGCACATGCAAAAAAGTTCCTATGCGTTTCTTTTTCATCGTTTTACGGACCAGTTTCACACCTGCCTTAAAAATCTGGGCAATGGTTATCGGATTATTATGGTAACCGGCATCAAAGCACACCGAAAGGCATGCCACTTCATAAGTAACATAAAAGGCAAAAATCAGAATAATGAGCACGAAAAAGATTATCGTGAACGGACTTTTAAGATAAGTGAAAAAATAATTATTGGTAAGATACTTAAATCCGGCCTTCCTGAGCGTAAAATCCCATCCCGCCAGATAAAGAGGATATCCTATAGCAAAAGCGGCCAATTTGTACAGCAATTCAAAGACAATAAGACTTAAGCCGCACTTTTTAATCAGTGCGGCGGTTCCGGAAATTATTCCCTTGTTTCTGCCTTTGCGTCTAATACCCATAAAATTGCTCCATGTCGGCCTGCCGCCGTTAAAATAACAGCGAGCAGTGTCCTGCACTGCTCGTCGCTTATATTTTTATCTTAAAGTGATGCTTCAAGTCTCGTTCTTATTGCCTTGATAAAATCAAAACTGTTAAGAACTTTCGGATTATCAATTGAAGTTATAAGTGCGAGGTCTTTAGTCATCTCCCCGCTTTCAATCGTATCTATACATGCTTTTTCAAGCTTATCGGCGAAAATCTGCAATTCCTTATTGCCGTCAAGCTCGCCCCTCTTTCTGAGAGCTCCGCTCCAGGCAAAAATCGTTGCCACAGAGTTGGTAGATGTCTCTTCGCCTTTGAGATGTTTGTAATAATGTCTCTGTACCGTTCCGTGGGCAGCTTCATACTCGTACACACCGCTTGGTGATACAAGAACAGATGTCATCATCGCAAGAGATCCGAATGCCGTAGCAACCATATCACTCATAACATCACCGTCATAATTCTTGCAGGCCCAGATGTATCCGCCTTCGGACTTCATTACTCTTGCAACCGCATCATCAATCAGTGTATAGAAATATTCAATTCCTGCCGCCTTAAATTTCTCTTCATATTCATTATCATAAATTTCCTGGAAAATATCCTTGAAATTATGATCGTATTTCTTGGAAATTGTATCCTTGGTGGCAAACCACAAATCTTCTTTCTTGTCGAGTGCGTAATTGAAGCAGCTTCTGGCAAAGCTTTCAATTGACTTGTCCACATTATGGATTCCCTGGATAATTCCCGGTGTCTTGAACTCATGGATAGTTTCTTTGATAACTTCTCCGTCTGCGCCGGTAAATACAAGCTCGGCCTTTCCGGCACCCGGAACCTTAATCTCGACATTCTTATATACGTCGCCATATGCATGTCTTGCTATTGTAATAGGCTTATGCCAGTTCTTTACAAGCGGCTCGATACCTTTTACGATAATCGGTGCACGGAATACGGTTCCGTCAAGAATGGCTCTTATAGTTCCGTTAGGGCTCTTCCACATCTCTTTAAGATTGTATTCTGTCATACGCGCAGCGTTCGGTGTAATCGTAGCACACTTTACGGCAACTCCATATTTCATGTTGGCATTGGCTGCATCAACCGTAACCTTATCATCAGTCTCGTTACGATGCTCAAGTCCAAGGTCGTAATATTCTGTATTAAGATCTATGAATGGGCAGAGGAGTTCTTCCTTGATAGACTTCCAGAGAATTCTTGTCATCTCGTCCCCGTCCATTTCCACAAGCGGTGTAGTCATCTTAATTTTATCCATGGCATAATCTCCTTATAATATATTTTAATTAATTTATGTATTTTAATACTTATCAAAAGCACTATCTTTTAAATTATACTACAATATCTGTGAAAATCAACAATTATTATAGTAACCAAAAAGGTGATTTCGCATATCTGTATAGTGTAAAGTTTATTTCCCGGAGGAAAAACAATGAGTGATTTAGCAGCAACAGGATGCGGATGCGGTGGCAGCCCGATTTCAGGATCAGGCAACTGCAGCTGCAATGTACTTCTCTGGATTCTTATTCTTTCATGCGCATGCGGCGGTGAAGGCGGAATCTTCGGCAACTCACTTTTCGGCGGAAACGGATGTGGCGATGGCTGCGGATGTGGATGCGGCGGAAACAACTGGCTCTGGATCATTATCCTTATAGCACTCATCGGCTAATTATTCCGATATGCCGGTTCCACTAAACTGGAACCGGTATTTTCATATGTCCGTCTGCATATATTAGAAAAAAAGATTTAAAAACATATGGAGCATTTTGAAACTCTGCCGCTTACCGAATTTGACATCGCCACCTGCGGCACATATTTTCAGATGATTAAAGCATATCTGCCTTACACATCCGGGGAACAGCAGAAGATGTTCGCCCTGTTTATCAGACTTGCCGAACTTATGCAGACCCTTGAGTTCTATAAGAATATGCCATGTCCATCCCCTCTGGCAAGGGCGCATCACGACGCTGAGCATATCGTGAACGACATCAAACGGTTCTGTCCCAAAAAAGATTGTGAAATTTTTAACATGATGTCCAACTTCAACAACATGAACGAGATATTTAACATCTACAATGCAATGAATTCCGAACCTCAGGCCCCGGATAAGTCATCCGATATGTTAAAGAATTTTCTATCACCCAAACAGCAACAGATGTATGAACAATACAGCCGGATGCTCAATAACAATCCCGGCAGCAAAGGAGGCATATGAACAACATAGACAGCCGCAAATCGGCACTTTTAAATGAATTCATGCAGCTTTCATCCGGTGTTTCGTCCGATGATATCCTCCCTCTCCTTCTTGCCTTTTCAAACAAAGCCAGGCAGGAGCACATAAGTTTTACCAAATCCGATATCGAAACTCTTTTTGAAAGCATGAAAAAAGACATGAACCCGGAGGAACAGTCCAAAGTAGAAACCCTCATGAAAATGGCTTCGGTACTTTAAACGTACCGAAGCCCAATATAACATTGCCTTATTTAGCAACAATATTTACAATTCTTCCCGGAACATAGATTTCTTTTACTATGTTCTTGCCCTCTATTGCCTTCGCAACAGCCGGAATCTCTTTAGCCTTGGCAATTACTGTCTGTGAGTCTTCATCAACAGCTATTTCAACCTTGCCCTTAACCTTACCGTTAATCTGCACACCGATTTCCACGGTATCTTCCTTAACGGCTTCTTCATCAAATTCTGGCCATTTCTCAAATGCAATCGTGCCATCATGTCCTAAAATACTCCAGATTTCCTCACCTGCATGAGGGCAGATGCACGAAAACATCTTAATAAATCCTTCTGCATAATTACGCGGGCACTTACCTTCCTTAGTGGCAGCATTCATGAATATCATCATCTGGCTGATCGCAGTGTTGAATCCGAGTGTCTCAAAATCCTGTGTAACTTTCTTAACCGTCTGATGATATACTTTCTTCAGTCCGTTGTCTGTATCTTCAATGATACTCTCCGGTTCAGTGAAGAAATTCCAAACTTTACCGATAAATCTTCTCGCGCCTTCAACTCCCTGCTGGCTCCATGGTTTGGAAGCCTCAAGCGGTCCCATGAACATCTCGTAAAGTCTCAATGTATCAGCACCATAATCTCTTACGATATCACTAGGATTGATGACAAATTCAGGGAATCTCTTACCCATCTTAATTCCGTTGGATCCGAGTATCATGCCCTGATGCACAAGTTTCTTAAACGGCTCCCTGGTAGGTGCAATGCCCTTATCATAAAGGTATCTGTTCCAGATTCTTGAATACATAAGGTGTCCTACCGCATGCTCCGGTCCTCCGATATAGAGGTCAACCGGCATCCAGTGCTTAAGGAGTTCCTTATCGGCAAGTTCTTTATCATTATGCGGGTCAATATATCTTAAATAATACCAGCTTGATCCGGCACTGCCCGGCATGGTCGATGTCTCTCTCTTACCCTTGATTCCGTTGTGGTCGTACTGCTTCCACTCTGTCGCATTCTCAAGAGGTGCCTGTCCGTTCTTGCCCTTGTAGTCTTCAAGCTCCGGAAGAACAAGCGGAAGTTCATCATCATCAAGCACATGAATTTCTCCATTCTCAAGGTGTACAACAGGAACCGGCTCGCCCCAGTATCTCTGTCTTGCAAAAATCCACTCACGGAAATGGTAATTTGCTTTCTTGCGGGCCACACCCATCTTAACAAGCTTATCCGTAATGGCAGTCTTGGCTTTCTCAACAGTAAGTCCCGTAAACTCTTCTGAGTTCATAAGCTTACATCCCTTGCCGAGGTAATCATATTTCTCAAATGCCTGCTCGCTCACATCGGCACCCTCGATTACCTGAATCATCGGAAGCTTATGCGCAATGGCATACTCGAAGTCTCTCTGGTCGTGTGACGGTACCGCCATAACCGCACCTGTTCCGTATGAAGCAAGTACGAAATCGCCGATAAACACCGGCACTTCCTTGCCGTTGACCGGATTGATTGCATATATTCCTTCAAGAACGCAGCCCGACTTCGTCTTATTGAGTTCCGTTCTGTCCATATCGTTTTTCTTGACTGTCTCGTCGATATATGCCTGAACATCTGCCTGATTCTTAATTCTCGGCATCAGTTCCTTAACAAGCTGTCCGTCCGGCGCCAGTACCATAAATGTGATACCGTAAATCGTCTCAATACATGTAGTGAATATCGAAAAACTTCCGCCGCCCACGATATTGAAATCAACTTCAACACCTTCTGATTTACCGATCCAGTGTCTCTGCATCTCTTTCGTGGACTCCGGCCAGTCTATCTCGTTCAGTCCTTCAAGGAGCTTGTCCGCAAAAGCCACCTGGTCGATAACCCACTGCTTCATATTCTTACGTACGACCGGATATCCGCCTCTCTCTGACTTGCCGTCAATTACCTCATCGTTGGAAAGAACCGTTCCGAGCTCTTCACACCAGTTGACCGGCATATCAACATACTTGGCATATCCGTCAAGATAAAGCTGTTTAAAAATCCACTGTGTCCACTTATAGAAATCCGGGTCGCTTGTCGCAATCTTGCGGCTCCAGTCATAATCAAATCCAAGTTCCTTAAGCTGTGCCGTAAATGTCTCTATATTCTTCTCTGTGAATCCGTTCGGGTGATGTCCGGTCGTAACCGCATACTGCTCTGCCGGAAGACCAAATGAGTCATATCCCATCGGATGTAAAACATTATATCCCTGCATTCTCTTCATACGTGACACAATGTCTGTCGCGGTATATCCTTCTGGATGTCCTGCGTGAAGACCTACTCCCGACGGGTACGGGAACATGTCAAGTGCGTAGAATTTAGGTTTGGAAAAATCCCATACATCAGTCTTAAAAGTCTGGTTCTCCTCCCAGTACTTCTGCCACTTCGGCTCGATCGATTTAGGATTATATGTTGTAGTATTAGCCATATCTGCCTCCTATATATGACGGCTCATATTAATATAAAAATTCATAAGCTAAATATTAAACAGAAACACTCAATTTGTCAAGGATTGCACGGTTTCATTTCTGCAAAATATCTTCATTCAAACCCCAGATATTTAAGAAATCCATCCAGTCCTCTCTCAATATCTCTCCACGTCCTGCCAAAATCCCCCGTATACCACGGGTCCGCAACATCTCCGTCCTCTCCCGCAAACGTCAGCAGCTTGCGGATTTTGCCGCCCTTATGCCCGGTCATCCTCTCAATATTCCTCATATTCATCGAATCCATCCCGATCAGCCAGTCATAATGATCGTAATCCTCCCTCTTAAGCTGCACTGCCCTCTTACCCTCACATCCAATCCCGTGCCTTGCCAGCTCGGCTTTCGCCGGCGGATACACCGGATTTCCCACTCCGTTCCATATCTCTTCCGTACTCGTCGCCGCGGAGGCAATCTCAAACTCCTTTGCAATACCCCGGCGGGCGGTCATATCTTTAAACATAAATTCAGCCATCGGCGAACGGCAGATATTGCCGTGGCAGATGAATAATATTTTTATCATATATCTAAAACCTCTCTAAACGCTTGATTTTACTGTATTTTCGGCACTTACAACAATTCTGTAATATTTCTGTGATAGTGTTTTTGTTCACATTTTCAGCATAATTTGGAATAACTTTGCATAACTTTTCCTTCATTTGGGCTAAATTCTGGGCTAATTTCATACCTTTTAGCCCACGACCTTTTTCATCTCTACTAAGGCATCCTCAAACTGTAAATGAGTATATGTATTAAGGGTAACTCCTATGTCTGAATGTCCCATTATATATTGTAATGTCTTTGGATTCATACCAGACTTTGCCATATTAGAGCAGAAGGTGTGTCTGCATACATGAGGTGTAATACAAGGCATTTGCACTTTATAAATACTGTTGTACTTCTCACGGATATGTTGAAAATACTTTTCCCAATGCAATGCCACCATAGGCATATCATTCTTATCTAAGAATAAAAAGCCACTATAACCATCTATCATAGGTTCAATCTTTGGATGCTTTCTATTCTGAATGATCCTACGAAAACAATCTGCAACATCTTTCTGCATTGGAACATATCTTTCACCTTTTTCTGTCTTAGGTGTCAATATCTAATATTCCATATTGCGTGTCCTCTGTAATTGATGGTCTACTTTGATTCTTTCTTTGTCAAATTCAATATCATTGATAGTCAATCCGACAAATTCAGAAACACGCAATCCAGTATTAAATAAGATGTAAATTCCATCATAGTATTTACAGAAATGTTTATCCTCTTTAATAAACCTCAAAAATTCTCTCTGCTGTTTTCTTGTGATAGCTTCTCTCGTCACACTATCATTCACAACTACTGTTGCAAGCTGGAACTCAAACGGATTCTTTCTTATCAAATCATCATCAACTGCCATTTGAAAAGCTGGTCTTACAACACCTCTGATAGAATGAATACTGCTATATCCTCTGCCATCATCCTGTAACTTAATCAGCCATGTTTTAGCATCTGATAATTTGACTGTATCTATTCGCCTTGCTCCAAAATCTTCTTTTTTAATCACATTGATAACAAAATTATAATTAGCCTGTGTATTATGTTTCACACCTCTTTTTTGGCTTATATACTTTTGTACCAATTCTAATACCGTCATATTCCCACCGTTGGTTGCAACTGCATTTCTCAATGCTTTCTCAACTTCTTTTTCTTTCTCTCTGAGGGAAATGTCCTTGCGTTTACCCTTTGGGTATGGATCAGATTCAGTCAATCTCCAACTATATACAGACTTCCTCTTTCCAAACACATCATTGTATTTATAACGGTATCTTCCATCTTTGTCCTGGCTCTCCCCAGTCGCTAATCTACGACCTTTGCTGTCTTTTCTAATTTCTGACAATCCGTATCTCTCCTTTCATACAGAAGAGCCTCGGCATGATACTTCATAATATACCATAACCAAGGCTCAAAATCTATTAAATCCTATGTAATCAGCACTAAATGGCTGTCAATTTCTCATCTACAAACTTTTCAAATAACTGTCTTTTTATGCGTGGTCTTGTACCATTCCACAATATAAAATTGTCGTGTTCGTGTTCATCAACAATCTTTCTAATCTTCTTGTCACTAAATCCAAAATATTCTGCTGCTTCTTGAACAGATAGTGTATATTTCTGCCAGATTGGTATTACGCAACTAGTTCTTTCTTCTTGCTCTGTCATACTTATAAAAATCACACTCCCTAATTTACACATATTGCTAATTTTCTTTTTACTAATACTATGATAAAATAGTACCAAGCAAACTGTGATTACATGACCACATTGTAGTCCATAGCACGACAGAATGCCTGATATTATTTATCATGTGGAAGTGCCAATGTAGAATAGGCACTATTTTTTGGAAATAAATATCTAGCCCATTCGGGCAATACATTTCCCTAATGTTATGAAATTTCTACAGAAGGGAGGGTAGAATTGTTAGTAACACTAACACAAGTCATTATAATGCAACTTTCTATACTCAATAGCTTCATTGCAAGCTGTATCAAGTTCTGCTCTTTCTTCCTGTGGAACATTTTCACGGATTACATCAAGAACATTTTCCTTATCATAATATTCTTTCCAACCTTCGGGAAATTCTGCGTTTGGTCTTCCTGTTGGTCTACCAGTCTTTAATGAAGTTTTCTTTCCATTTATAACCGGCATAACGTCCATTCCCTGTTTTTGTCTCCGTCTTGTATTTTCAAGTTCTTTCTGTGCTACATAAGAAAGAATCTGCAATACCAGGTCTGCTATAAATTTCTTATCCAAATTATCATCAGATTGTCTTGTATCTAATAGCGGCATATCCAATACAACAATATCTGCTCCAATATCATTGATTATATAATTCCATTGTTCCTTGATTTCCACATAGTTTCTACCTAACCTGTCAAGACTGACAATAACAAGCAAGTCTCCATTCCTTAATAATGGTGCTGTTTTCTCTGTTCCAACTAAAGCATTGTATTCTCTTCTATTAAATGACTTTCCACTAACCTTATCACATTTAATATTTCTGTCTGGAATACCAAACTCTTTTAATTGCTCTAACTGTCTTGCAAGATTTTGTTCCCTTGTGGAAACTCTCGCATAACCATATATTTCATGTTCACCATTTTCCATTGTTTTCCGTCCTTTCTATCTATAAAACACCTGTTACTTTACGAATATATCTGTAAATTATATTGATACCTTTACAAATACATTTTCCTACATAATATACATTCTCCGTAAAATGACACCTTTATAGACAGTTTCCATTTTCACTTGTAGCATTGCATTTTTACCGCTATACTATATATGGAAGGAGTTGATACACATAAATATTGAGATTCAGAAGCCGAACCGCTTCAAAGACTTGTTACATAAGATTTCCAATAAATCAGAAGATATTTTATTTTCCATCATTCAGAAGATACCTGAGAAATTCATTCCAGCTTGTCTTATGAAATGGATGGAACACTACACCGATAAACGCATATCAGAATTAAAGCAACAGATCATCCGCAATCGTTGGCATACAGTAGAATTAGAAAAAGCTGTTAATAATATCCACAATCAGCAGCAGGGCTAAAAATAGCACCTTCAGAAAGATTTGTCTCTTTCCGTTGGTGCTTTGTTTGTTATTCCAGTTCATCAACTGTAATACATTTTATTTCTTTGAATTGCCTTAACTGTTTGTCATTCGTCAAAAACAAATCACATTTTGTAAGACACGCAACCGCTAACTGAATAGCGTCCATTGCCTTAAATCCTTTATATTCTGCTCTTATTTGAGCTGCCTTTTTAGCAATCTCTTGATTTACCTCTACAATTTCCATTCCTGTAGTTTCCACAAGTCTATCAAACATATCAATGAATGAATACAGCTTGTTTCTGTATGGAAATACAAAATATTCTTCCATTGTAATTACAGAAGTCACAAACTTTTTGTCTGCCTCATATCCATTACTAAAAAAGCTCTTTACCTTGTCATAATACTGTGGATTGTTTTGGTCTTTTTCAATGAAGTATATGAATGGTGCAGTATCTACAAATGCCTTTTTATAATCTGTCATTCTCTCGCATCTCCTTCATATATTCATCAACATGCAAGCCTCTTTCACTTGGAATAACAAAACTATCCCAGTCAACAGGTGCTTTCTTTGCTTTTCTCTGTGGATAGTTCAACAGAGTAACAATAACCTCTGCTCCGTCATAATCTCTTATATCTTCATCATCAATAACTACTGTGTTACCTTTTACAATTCCCTTTACTGCTGCTAACATAGGTCATACCTCCTTTAAAATTTCGGATGAAATTCGTATTTCTTATTAACCGATTATTCGTTTTCATTTTCCTTATTTTGCTTGTTCTGTTCCCTTACAGTTACTATTTCTATCCCCATATCTTTTTCAAGTAATGAGATAACTAATTGATTAACACTCATTCCTTTGGCTTTTGCATGATCTTTAATAGGTTGCAAATATTCCTCTGGAACTCTGAGTTTTATATCCTTAATCTTTTTCATATATTCTTTCAAACTGTCTTTTTGCTTATCAGTTGCGGAAGCCATCATGCAACCCTCCGTTTCTATATACTTCTTCATAATAAGTATATAACACCTCCTCCAAATTTTCAACTAATTTCTATGGGTACATAAAGAGTGCCATAAAAGACACTCTTTTCTCTTATACCATCTTATTCAATAGTTTATGCACAATCTTCCACAATAACCGCTTGCTTTGCTTCTTATCCATCTGATACATGAAGATTTCCGTTATACGCTCCATAAAATCATCTGGTAAAACTGAACCTTTGAAAAGATTGCAAGCCTCGCAAGTACATTGAAGATTGCTTACATCATCTGCCCCATTCATAGCAAGTGGCTCAATATGATCTAATGTCATTTTGTCATAGGTTATCTTTCTGCCACATAAAGCACGTCTGCCTTTTGCTGTATCATATATCAATTCTCTTACTTCTTTAGGAAAATTGATTCTCCCCTTACCTCTGCTCAATTATATTTTGCATTTGTTTCTATATCCTGTATGTAATATCCGTTTGTTTTGCCCGGTGCTTTTATCATTCTTTCTTTTGCTTTTTCAGTAGTCAGATATATTCGTGCCTCATTTATATCTTTTGTTTTCGCTACTCCACCAGTTTCATTAGTTTTCTCCTTTCACATAGAGCAGCATAATTTCATCTATTGTAGCAGGAATAACCATTGCTTTAGGATATTTCTTAGCCACTTTTTCTCGGTTAGCGACCAATACTTACCACTCATAATCCTGCTTTCGATATGTCACGATGTCATTTTTGTCAATGGCATCAAATTGTGCCGCTCCGCATTTGATAATTCCATAGTGTTCTAATAGTTCGTCTTTCGGCTCACAAAAGATTATTTTTCCTGTGTGGATAAAAACGATATAGTCGGCAACTTTTTCCAAATCACTTGTGATGTGAGAAGATACCAAAATAGAATGTTCTTCGTCCCGTACGAACTCTAAAAACATATCTAAAATATCGTCCCTCACTATCGGGTCAAGACCGCTGGTTGCTTCGTCCAAAATTAGTAGCTGAGGATGATGGGCGAACGCTACCGCAATGGAAAGTTTCATTTTCATCCCTTTGGAAAAAGTTTTAATCTTTTTTGTTGCAGGGATGTTTAACTGATCTAATAGCCTGTTAAAGTAGGATTGTTCCCACGAGGAATAAATATCCCGTAATACTTTGCTTAGTTTTGCAGGTGTCAATTTCTCCGAAAAATTACTTCCGTCAAAAACAACACCGATTTTTTCTTTCACGGCACAGTCAAAAGTGTCTATATCGTGACCTAAAACTGTGATTTTTCCACTATCCTTTTTTATAAGTCCTAAAATAGAGTTAATAGTTGTACTTTTTCCTGCACCATTTTCCCCAATCAGTCCCACAATGCTTCCAGACGGTATGCTGAAAGAAATGTTATCCAATACAAAGTTGCTGTATTTCTTTGTTAAGCCTGTAATCGTTAATGCTGTATTCATTCTTAATCCTCCTCATACAACAGCGACAGAAGTCCAATCAATTTGTCTAACTTTATTCCGCTTGACCGAGCAATCTCAATGGCGTCATTAAAATGTTCTTCAATCTTCTTTTGTTGTTCCTCCAAATAAAAATCTTGATTTTGCGCCGATACAAAACAGCCTTTCCCCTCAGTGGTTTCAATAAATCCATCAACCTGTAATTTATCGTATGCTTTCTGTACTGTTAAAACACTTATATGTAGTGATTTCGCCATTGAACGAATAGATGGAATAGCTTCGCCCGATTGTAATTCGCCACTCATTATCAATGCCTTTATTTGGTCGGATATTTGTTCATATATGGGTTTGCTTGCGTGGTTGTTAATAAATAGTTCCAATCCGTCCTCCTCCTGTCTTATACTGTATCACTAATACAAGTACAGTATAAGACAGCATGGCATAGAAGTCAATAGCGAACATGAAAAAGCAGAGCAAACGGCTGTGTTTGTTCTGCTCTTTATTGCTTATAAAATTGGGAATAGTGAGGTTACTGTCTATCAATTTGTTGTGTGTTACTTTACCACACATGAGCATTTGCATTTGGCATACAGCCCAATGCTCAGAAGTTATCCGATTATGAATCATTCAGTGCCGAGCACTTGCTTTCTTCATGAACTCCAGATAAAGACTGTACAGCACGGCGCAGACGGGAACGCTGAACAGCATCCCTAAGATGCCGAATGCTTCGCCGCCAATCGTAACAGCCATCAGCACAAGCAGTCCGGGCAGGCCCACCGATTTTCCAACAACTTTTGGATAAATCAGATTGCCCTCTACCTGTTGCAGAATCAGCAGATAAACAATGAACCACACCGCTTTGATGGGTTCTGCCAACAGAATCAGAAATGTGCCAAGACCGCCGCCGAGCCATGCGCCGAAGATCGGCACCAACGCGGTAACGGCAACAAATGCGGAAACGGCACCGGCATAGGGAATCCTCAGAATCAGCATTCCGAGGAAGCAGAGGACTCCAATAATGACGGCCTCGGTAAGCTGTCCGCTGACAAAGTTGGTAAAGGTTTGATTCGTCAGCGAAGCGATGCTCAGAAGCCGCTTTGCCCCCGTTTGTGGAAGTACCGTTGTGATCAGTTTTTTTAAGTGGGCTGCAACCACTTCTTTTTTTGCCAGCAGATACAACGCAAAAACAAACGCCAAAAGCACGTCAACCAAGCCGGAAAGGATGGATGTAGCTGCGCCCCATGTTACTGTAATGATTCCGCTGCCTTCGTCGTTGATAAAGGCCGTAATTTTCTCAATCAGCAGATCGGAGTCGATTGCATATTCCGGCAAAACGATGTTGTACTTTGCTGCAAAGTGAACAGTATCTGCCCACCAGCGCCCAATTTCATCCGCATAAATCGGGATATTCTGGATAAATTCATTGCCGGATTCCCGCAGACTCGGAATCATCATAAACACTACGGCAAACAAAATCCCAAACACAAGAACAGCGCTTAAAGTGAGGCAAACGGGTCTTGCCAGCTTTACAGGGGCCTTTTTGCACACTCTGTTCCAGCAGCGTTCAAGTGGGTTAAGGACAACATTGATCAGAAAAGCAATACCACCGCCAATCAGAAACGGGGAGAACAGCGAAATTACTTTGTTAAAAAATTTCATTATGATATCAAAGTTCATTAATGCCCAGGCAAATAAAATAACCGCAAGCAGTGAACAAACGACAGATCGGATCATATTTTTATTCATCGGTCTGTTTTCCGGTGGTACGGAACTATTGTGTTGAGTAGTGTCGGTATCCTGTATTTTTTTCTGCATATTCCCTCCAGGCTGTTATGGATGTAACTATACGATTTGCAATATAATCCTCAATTATACTTTCGTTATGGCATTTTTGCAATATAGAAGCGGTAAAGAAGTACCGGGCGTTTATTTGTTGCTTAACAAGGATTGGAGAATAATCGAATAATCCTGCATGTTTTTCCACATACTAACTCCAAATCTAATATATAGCAAAAAGAGTGGTGAAGCGCTCTGGCTAAAATAGGAAATTGGAGGAAAAGGTATTGAAAGCGACAGGTATAGTACGAAGAATAGATGATCTGGGGCGCATTGTCATTCCGAAGGAGATCCGCAGGACTTTGCGGATCCGCGAAAGTGACCCGTTGGAAATTTTTACTGATCGCGAAGGCGAGATCATTCTGAAAAAATATTCACCGATCGGTGAAATGACAGCGTTTGCCAAACAGTATGCGGAAAGTCTTGCGCAGGTGTCCGGCAAGATCGCACTCATTGCAGACAGAGATCAGTTTATTGCAGCAGCGGGCGGGTTGAAAAATCTGCTTGGGAAATCGATCAGCCATAGGATGGAAGAAAAGCTGAATGACAGGGAGATCCTGCTTCTGTCAAAAGCGGATAAGAACTTCGTTGAGATTGCCAATGAACCGTTACCGGATCTTACACAGTATGTGTCCGCCCCGATCCTGGCAGAAGGGGATGTGATCGGTGCTGTCATTCTTGCCACAAACAATGAGAAGGAAAAACTTGGTGAAGTAGAAAAGAAGCTCGTATTGTCCGCCGCAGGTTTTCTGGGCAGACAGATGGAGCAGTAGAGGCGGATGGAATGAGAAAGTCCCCGGTGTCTGCACCGGGGATTTTCTATGCCGGTTTGGCAGAATCATATCTCATAAGGTATCAAAATTAACGATTTTGCGGAAAAACGACAAAACAAAATTGACGATTTTGCGGAAGCAACATTTAATCACGTTTGCTAAACGATACCATGTAAGCTGATCCGGGATATCTGAATGGATGCGATAATGCAGCATATGTGAAAACTTTTGACATTGAGCCTGAAATATGGTATTTTACCACTTGAGCGTTATTCGAAAGAAAATGCATCAAGAAGAAAAATATCTTACATATCATATATGAAATATGGAGCAGGCGCAGTGGAAGAAGGTATTTCCGGTGGAGTCTGTGAAGTAATCAGGATGTTTTCCGTTGTATGCGCGGAGCGTCCCTCATGATAAGAGATGACCTTATGGCATCTACTTGCAAGGTAGTGACAATTCTGTTTGGTGTATCTGCCGGGCTTCCCGGACTTTTCCCTATAACACTTATTCCCCAAAATAAAATAATTCTGAAAGGCAGGGGACAGTAGCCGCTTTATCAGAGAAAAAGGAGATTTGTTATGACACAGAAAAAGAACTTTGACACGAAATTTATGGTGGAGCTTGCATTGATGATCGCGATCATTATCATCATGTCGCTGACACCGCTTGGCTATATCCGTACACCCGGATTATCCATCACACTTCTGACAGTACCAGTTGCTGTCGGTGCGGTGCTGCTTGGACCGACCGGTGGTGCGATCTGCGGACTGGCATTTGGTTTGACAAGCTTTTATATGGCACTGACCGGTGAATCCGCATTCTCTTCCATGCTTTTAAGTATCAGTCCGATTGGAACCGTTGTGACATGTATCCTGCCGCGTGTCCTGGAAGGATGGCTTTCAGGTCTGCTTTTTAAGGTAATGTACAAGGGTGGTGTATCTAGAAAGTTTTCTTATTTTGCAGCAAGCCTTGCCTGCCCGCTTTTAAATACATTGCTTTTCATGTCTTCTTTATGTATCTTTTTCTACAATACAGAGTACATTCAGGGCATGGTAAGTACGATGGGGGTAAGCAATCCGTTTTTATTTGTCATCGCATTTGTTGGTATGCAGGGGCTCATTGAAGCGGTGCTCTGCTTTGTTGTGGCATCTGTAGTCTCACGTGCCCTCTTTGCAGCCCTCAAACGATAAATGTCATGCATCCGAAGGATGCATGATGTAGCCTCAGCCCATCACCGAAGG
>OGLM01000801.1_pt1 | contig 36414 bp, 29 predicted proteins | sample 1572531 | NCBI WGS metagenome assembly OGLM01 (sample SAMEA2581909, study PRJEB24529) | metagenome | biome: Human gut stool | place: China | collected 2011
GAAAACCAAGGATTTCCTTGACTTAGGTTGACTAATCATTGTATGTATTTACAGTGGTATCTCGAGCTCCTAAGGGGCAGTTGAGGGTTTGATTCCCACAGGGAACATTAATAACTAGGGTGTGTGCTTTAAGTTAAGTTTGTTATTGAGCCTGCTATGCTGTATTAGAATAGACAAGGTTAGGTTTATTATATGAGATGAAAGGAAAACATACATGAAAGTATATATAGATTTTGACGATGTATTATGTGAAACAGCAAAATATTTTACAAAAATTGCAAAAGAATTATTTGGAATTGATGTGCCTTACCGTGAAGTGCAGTTTTTTAATCTGAAAAAGACTTTTGATTTGAGTGATGAACAGTATGAAGAGATGATGAAGGCAGGACATCTGCCAGAAAATCTGTTAAATTATGAGGAAACTACAGGGGCAGCAGATACTATTAATAAATGGGTTGATGAAGGCCACGAAATCTTTATTATCACGGGAAGACCTTTTAATTCGTATGAGCCATCAAGAAAATGGCTTGATGAACACAATCTTAAAAGAGTTCCATTATACTGCGTTGATAAATATGGTCGTGAAAGCAGTAAACAGGACTATGTATATAATATGACTTTAGAGCAGCTTTATAATATGATGTTTGATTTTGCAATAGAAGACTCACCTTCAGCTTTTGAGCACGTTATGCATTTTGATAATTGTAAGGTAGCAGTGTTTGACCGCCCTTGGAATATACACGAAGAGCTTCCTGATGACAGGTTTGTGAGGTGCGAAGGGTGGAAGGAGATTGACAGGTTATTCGAGGAATATTTTAAGCAATAGACGGATAATTAATAATGTGATAACAGCCACCAGCATAATAACCTGTTTACCTGACAGGAGCATATCACAATAAAGCTGGTGGCTGTTATTATATTATTATGTACAATAACGGAAGGTGCGGTCAGTTATAATTCTTGCAAATATAAGTCCAAGTGGAAGTGCTATTATTATCATAACTGCGGAGGTGAACCACGAAACCGCTTCTGTCAGTGACATAATTCCAAAGTTATATATTGCACGGTACAGGTAAAGTCCGGGAACCATAATAACAATGGAAGGCACGGTTAATGATATACGTGGATAACCATTATATTTTTTAATAAATGAAGCGAGCAGTCCGGCAGTTACAGCTCCGATAAATGCGGCTGCGGCAGCAGGTATGGCAGTAAAGTCAACAAGTTCAAGACGGAGTGTGTTGGCAATAGCACCTATAACAGCAGTGGTTGCTGCCATTGGAATAGAGCTGTTAAACATAATTGAAAATCCAAATACACCGCAGAAGCTTGCAATTAATCTTAAAATAAGATGAGTTATATTGCCAATATTCAGGCTGGAGAATTCCTCAGGCTGTAAATGCAGAATTAATGCCATAATCCACGCAAATACAGTTGCCACAAGAACTATGATTGCTGAATAAGTAAGTCTTTCAATACCTGAACGAAGGTCAAGCTTGGCAAGGTCAATTCCACTTGTTATAAATGGAAAGCCGGGTATTATAAAGAGCATAGAGCATATATATCCGGCTTCGTGTACTGACGGTATGTTAAACAGCAGAATAGCGAGTTTAAGCAGTATTGCATATATAAGACACGAAGCTGATATAGAGGCAGCTATATTTAAAAATAAAGTAAAATGGTGCTTAATAAGCTTTGTTCTTATCAGATTACCTGCACCGGCGGCGATAAAAGCAAAAAGCATTTCAATAGGTCCGCCACCAAGAAGAAATGTAAAGGCACAGCACGCAAGAGCAGCGGCAAGTCCAAGCTTGACCGGTGAATACAGGGTATGTATCTGTTCAATTTCATCCAGACGTTTATGAATTATTTCACCGGTAAGATGAGCTTCTTCGTTTGGAAAGTTATCGACAAACTGCTCCATACGGTAAAGCTTTGATGTGTTGACACCTGTATTAGCTATGCTGAGTGACTGGGAAACGCAGTCATTTCCGTCAAAACAGTTAAATTCAATAGACATAAGTCCAACATCAACAGTACAGGTTACGCCAAGCTCCTTGGAAAGTCTGTTCATAGATGTACGCACACGCCACGCACCAGTACCACACGAAAGCATAATCAAGCCGACACGTCCGATAACAGAAGCCTTTTCGATAAGGTCAGCATCGGCAATCAGTGCATTGCTGTCAGAATTGGTATAATCATGCCAGGGTATTTCCATATGATTTTTTTCCATAATATCTATATAATTAGTCTTTGGCATATATAATCTCCTCAGCTTTCTTAACGTGATTTTCAAGATTTTTCAAAAAGATAGAATTAGGGAGAAATATTCCCAATTCATCAAAATGCCTGTTATTATCTACATATGAGTCCTGACCATAGAAGATGTATGCCATAGGGAGATTTTTCTCAAGCTTAAGCATAAGATCCCATACGGCGCTGTAGGCTTCAGCTTCGGTTTCCTTAAGCTTTACCGTGTCAGGAAGTTCGCGTATAAGCAGTATTCCTGTATTTTCTTCAAGAATCTGCTGTTCAATAACAGATGGGTCATCACCATATTTGTGGCTGTATCTGTAAGCTTTGGCGAAATATATATTTTTATTATTATGAAGATTTTTATAAATGTTATAAAAATGCTGATAATCTTTTTCGTGGACTACATTTTTATATTCTGATAAGAGCATACCATTATCGTCAGTCATAATAATAGGATTTTGTTTTCCGTCAGCATTGAAACGATATGGAATAAGAAAAGAATTCCTCAGTAAGTCAAACAGTGTGTTCTGGCTTATAGCCATAAGAAATGCCGATAAATCTTTATTAATATAACAGTTAAATAATGCTTCGGTAAATTCTAGTGGCGAAATTTCCGTTCCAGAATCATCATTGCAGAATAAATTATCGCAGAATGTCTGAAAAAGCTTGTTATATGCCCACGAATCGCTTTTGATTTTATCAAATAAAACTTCAGCTTTTTCTTCACGGGGAAATATTGTTTTTTCTATCATAAATATCCGACCTTTCTTATATTTTTATTTCGACAGTTATTATACTATTGAATTGGCAATAAGTGAAAAATATAAATAATATAATTGCCATAACATTATGGTATAATGAGCGCAAAAGTTATGGCATAATGAATAAAAAAGTATCGGGGAAGCTTAAGCTGACAAAGGAGAAAGGCATATATATGCCAGAAATGACAGCCTTTGATGTGAAAGCCTGAAGAATTAAACAGTTAGAAAGTTCACCTTAAATATATTAATGATAAAAAATATCTGGCGAATTATGATAGTTGAAAACGTAAATAAGCTGTACTATAATTACGTTGACATATTACAAAGACTATTTTTGAAAGGTGAACAACGTGAAACAGATATACAGAGTAGATAAGGGCGGAAATCTGGCACAGGCTCTTAGTGGGATTACCGCGCCAAAATTATTATTATTAATGTCCAATAAGGAACAGTTTGAGAAGCACGTAGAGGAATTAGAGCAGCATTTCCCGGGTGTTCCAAGTATTGGCTGTATAGGTGGAAGCTACGGAGGACAGACAGTTGCTGTAGATAATGGTGTGGCAGTTATTGCCATTGATGGCAACTTAAATGTAGTAACTAATGTGCTTGAGGAGGCTTCAACTATGCCGGTAAAGTACATCGGAAGACTTGAGTCAGATATAAGTAAGGTTGGTGCCTCAGAGAGTAACACAGTATGCCTTGACTTCTGTTCCGGCAATGATGCGTGTGTGCTTACTACAATATATAGTGTTCTTGGAAAGAAACACATATCACTTGTAGGCGGAACTGGTGACGGAGGAAAAGTATCAGTTAATGGCAAGGTTTATGCCGATGCTGACGTGTACGCGCTTATCCGTAATAATGAAGGTAAGATTAAAGTTTATAAGGAAAATATATATAAGCAGGTTCCAGATTGTCGTTTTATTGCATCTAAAACTGACCGCAGCAAGTATCTTATAGGAGAACTTAATGGAAAACCAGCAAAGAAAGTATATCAGGATATATTAAATATCGGTGATAAAGAGATGGCGACACAGACATTTAAAAATCCATTAGGTAAGATGAATGGTCAGGATATATGCATAATATCTATTAAAGAGGTTGTTGGCGATAAGCTTGAGTGTTATCGTCAGGTCAATGATTCTGATGTTCTTACATTGCTTGAATCACAGGATATATCCCAGGTTGTTGAAAATACTATTAATCAGATAAAGAAAGATTTTACGCACATATCAGGTGTATTTTCTATTAATTGTGTACTCAGGTACTTACTCTTCACGCAGGAACATTATTTTGATACATATCTTAAGTCTATGTCGGTATTGGGCGACCATGCCGGACTGATAGGTTATGGTGAGCATTATAACCAGCAGTTTGTCAACCAGACAATGACTTGTGTTGTATTTGAATAAATGTTACTGTTTAAAGTCCGTTTTAAAAATGCTGTGAATTAAATATGAGTCAGCAGCTAAAAGCAGATGATAGAAAGAGGAGATGATTATATGTTCGGTAGAAAATCAAAAGCACAGAAAGAAATAAATGTTGTAAATGAAACGAAGGTATCTTTGGACATGCATCCGATAGTGCATGTAGCTGACAGTATTCTTGAATATCAGAGGCAGCTTGCACAAAGGGAAGTAGAGTCGCTTGATGAGATGTCAGAAGTGCAGAAGGCTTTTAAGCTTGCAACTAATGAAAATGAAAGATTAAAAGACCAGGTACAGGAATTATCGTCAGTATTTGCTGATGTAGGACAGATAGCAACAAGTTTTGATAGTGTAAAGAATGAAATCGTTGCATCGGTAGGAGAGGCACAGCAGAAAATAGATGATTTAAAGAGCAGTTCGGCCGATGTAAGTAAGAGCTTTGATGAGATAAAGAGCGCATTTGGCGGAGTTCAGACATCTGTACAGCAGATTAAGGATTGTATGCAGCAGATTATAGCAATCGCTAACCAGACTAATATGCTTGCGCTTAATGCTTCGATTGAGGCGGCAAGAGCAGGCGAGCAGGGAAGAGGCTTTGCTGTCGTTGCCAATGAAGTCAAAAATCTTGCGGATGAGATTAAGACTCTTGTAAGTACGGTTCAGGGAAGTATTTCTGATGTAGAACATGGAACAGAACAGCTTAATACTAATATTGAGGAGTCACAGTCAGCATTTGGAAAGAATGTTGAAGATGCTGATGCGGCATATGGAGTGTTTGAACAGATAATACAGGCAGCAGACGGAGCAGGGCAGGTACAGGAAGAGATTGGTGAAGTTACACATTCATCAGAGAAGAAACTTTCAGAGGTTAAAGACTGTTTTGATAATCAGGAGCAGCAGCTTCAGCAGGTTCTTGCACATATTGAACATGCCAATGACTTGGGAACAACGAAGAGTTCTATGTTTGAGGATATGAACAATCTTGTTGCACAGCTTAGTCCTATGGCTAAAGATATAGAAAAAAATTACCGATAAAAATATTCAGGAATCTTCTAAGCAGGTTGTTGGTGTAATCAAGGCAATAGAGGAAATAGCAAGCCAGACTAATCTCTTATCACTTTAACAAAAGAAAAGACGTGGTGTGATAATAGTAGATTTTAAAATATGATAATGTATAATGTAGTGCGTGAGTGTTATATATATTTGCAGTCAGCAGATAATATAAGTGTTAAAGTATAAATATCGTAAGTATTATATTTTATGTGAGCCTTAGGTGTTTATGGCTTGTGTGAATTTTAATGAGGGTAATATAGTAATAAAAAGGTATGTTTGATAAGTATAAAAAGTATAGAATAATAGGTGTTATTGTTGTAATCGTTGCGATAGCAGTATTATTTGCAGCGAATATAAGAATAAGAAGTGTAAGGCAGTACAGGTCGGATGCCAATAATCTGGTGCAGGAGCAGCAGAGTATAAGTGACCTGTTAAACAGCACCACAAAGGATGAAGTGGATAATAAAGAGAGCAGTGCTACGCGGGATGATGGCGCCGGTGACGATAATAATCCGTCAGATGATACGGATATAATGTCCGAAATGTTCAATAATTCATCTGAGCAGGAGAATGAAAAAGACGATACTGGCAACAGTGATTATAATGCTGGTGCAGGAGAAAATGTCGTTGTTAGTGATAATGTCAGCATCAATGACGATAACAGCCAGAGTGGTGGAGATAGTCAGAATAGCAGCAGTACAGGTGGCGAGGACATTTCTAAGGATGATAATTCAGACAGCGGCAGTGACAAAGCTGATAAGAAGCCAGCAATTATATCCTGTACAATAGAGATAAGGTGCGATGAGGCGACAGCTAAAAAGTCGTCCATAGATAATCCAGGAATAAGAGAGCTTATACCAGATAGTGGAATTATATTAGGCCAGATATCTTATTCGGGATATGAAGGCATTAGTGCCTATGACGTGTTATCAGCAGCAGCCAATATGAATGGCATAAGTGTGGATACCAAATGGACAACACAGTATGGCGGTGTATATGTAACTGCGATAGCAGGACTTGAGGAGATGATGGTAGGAAGGTGGTCAGGATGGATGTACAGTGTGAATGGCAAAGTTCCTATGAAAACTGCAAGTTCTTATAATGTGGAAAATGGAGATGCTATTGTGTGGTATTATTATGCACCATAGCTTATATTATGAAGTATATCATATGTATTAGAGATTTAGCCGGAAGGAGAGATGTGTATGGAAAGAAAGTATATCGGCCAGATACATCCTGCTGTCGGCTTTTTTTATATTGCAGCAGTACTCGTTATAACTATGATTACGATGAACCCGTATCTGCTTGCCATATCATGTATAACTTCAATTATTGTTATGGGCTATCTGAAAGGGCTTTCAGAGCTTAGGAAAAATATTGTACCTGATATATCTGTAATTATATTTACAGTCGGTATACAGCCGGTGTTTTCAGGAAGCGGAAAGACTGTGCTGTATTATGTAAATGACAGAGCGGTATATCTTGAAGGTTATATATACGGACTTGTAATTGCCATGCTTCTTATAACGGTATTTAACTGGTGTACGGTTATGAGAATACTTATGGACTCCGAGAAATTAATGTATCTTATCGGCAGATTATCTCCGACACTTGCAATGATGATTACTATGATATTAAGGTTTATTCCGCTTATGAGACAGAGGTATAGAGTTATACACGAAGGTCAGGTAGGAATGGGAAGATATAATAATCCGTATAGTAAAAAGAAAAATGTGTTGTATGCGTTCATGGGTTTTATTGAAAAAATCAGACATAGAATAAAAGAAATATCAATACTTATATCCTGGTCACTTGAGAATTCAATAGAAACTTCTAATTCCATGGAGTCGCGTGGATATGGACTTAAGGGAAGGACAAGTTATCACAGATATATATTGAAAAAAACAGACATAATTCAGATGATTTTAATTGCAGGTGCATTTGCATATGTACTTGTACCGGTATTATTAAGGCAGTTTAGGGCATATTATCTGCCAAGGGTATATATTGAAAGCGTGTCTGTGTGGCATGTGATTGTAATGGTTGTATATATTGTGCTTGCGGTATTTCCGGTTGTCTTTTATAAGAAATCGGACATAGAGCGTGTATAGATTAAAAAGATATATTCTAATAAAGTAAGATAGTGGAAAGTAAATAGCCAGTTAAATTGAGGAAGGTTATGGATAATATAATACAAATCAGGGATTTGACATTTGCGTATGCGGCAGGTGATGAGCCGGTCTTAAGTGATATTAATATAGATATAAGCAGCGGAGAATTCGTCATAATAATGGGAAGTTCGGGAAGCGGAAAGACAACGCTGCTTAAGATGTTAAAAAGAAATATGATACCAGCCGGAAGATATTCGGGCAGAGTATATATATATGGGAAAGAAGCCGACAAGCTAACTGACAGGGAAAATGCTGCTGGCATAGGTTATGTAAGTCAGGACCCGGATAATCAGATAGTGACAGATAAGGTGTGGCATGAGCTTGCATTTGGACTTGAAAATCTGGGGATGGATAATGTGACTATAAGAAAAAAGGTAGCTGAGATGTCGGAGTACTTTGGCATAACAGGCTGGTATGACAAGGAAGTCAGCAAGCTCAGTGGAGGACAGAAACAGATACTTAATCTGGCTTCAGTTATGGTTATGCAGCCGGGAATACTGCTTCTTGACGAACCGACAGCCAATCTTGACCCGCTTGCAGCAATAAGATTTCTTGATGTGGTGAAGAGAATTAATCAGGAACTTGGCGTCACAGTTGTTATGGTTGAGCACAATCTTGAGCATATATATGCAGATGCTGACAGGATAATAGCGATAGATAAAGGCAGGGTGGCAGCCAACAGCTCACCTAAAAAAGCTGCGGCGGATATTATTGCGGCGGGAAGTTTTCTTATAGAGGGACTTCCAGTAGCGTCTAGATTGTATTCAGGTTACAATAAGAAGAATGGTAATAGTGTTGTAAGTTATAATAATGTTAATATAGATAGTAATAATAAAGATAATCACATACTATCAGATGAAATTCCATTAACTGTAAAAGAAGGAAGACGGTGGTACGTTAATTATAAAAAAGTTTATGGAAAAGATATTACAAAGGATAAAGATAAAATTAATAACTTTGCAGGAAAAAGCATTATAAACGATAAAGTAATAAAGAAAGATGTGTTAGAAGAAGATAATATAACAGGTAATAAAAACAAAAAAAGAATAGGCTTTATCAAAAAAAATAATCTTGAAAATAAAAGTAGTCGAAAGAATACAGATAATATAGAGAATACGGTCTGTCAGCTTAAAAATGTTTCCTACTCTTATAATAAAAAGCTGTCATATATCATTGATGGTGTAGATGTGAGCTTTAAGGAAGGTCAGATAACGGCTATTCTTGGTGGTAATGGGGCAGGAAAGTCTACAATGCTTAAGCTGATAGCCGGCATAATAGAGCCTGTACGTGGAAAGATTATAAGTAATAAAAGAATAATAATGCTTCCGCAGGACCCTAAGGCGGTATTTACTGAAGTGAGTGTAGAGGAAGAGCTTGCAGAGGTGCTTATGGATAAGGGAAATGGTATATATAATAATATGCCAATGGAGGATAAGAGAGAAATAGTTGAACAGATTATTGAAGAATTCGGACTTAATGATATAAGAAAAAATAATCCATATGATATAAGCGGAGGACAGCAGGAAAAGCTTGCTATTGCAAAGGTGCTTTTATTAAAGCCGGAGGTACTCTTATTAGATGAGCCGACAAACGGATTGGACCCCTACTTTAAAAAGACTTTAGGAAAACTTTTAAAAAAGATTAATGCAGATGGGGTAACTATAATAATTGTGTCGCACGACCTTGAATTTGTTGACAGTTTCTGTGATGATGTCATAATGCTGTTTGATAGGAAGGTAGCGGCACAGGATAGCACACACAAGTTTCTTAGGGATAATATGTTCTATACTACCAACTATTATAGGATTATGAAATAACTAATATATTATTTATAGTTATTAACATAAGTACAATATATATTTTATCAGAAAATATAATTAGTTATGACTTTAAGCATTATAATATAAGCGAATACAGATATAATTGTGGATGTGCAAAGTAATAAATGGGGATAATCAGTTATGAATTACAGTATTATGTTGATAAGTATGGCGATATTGCTGGCGGCGGTACTTATATATGTGCATATATTTGAAAAAAGAAAACCGCGGGCAAGAGAAATGGTTGTTATAGCAATGATGTCAGCAATCACAGTTGTTGCCAATATAATATGCGCCTATACAATTCCGCTTCATGCGGGAACGGCCGTGGTAATAATAACAGGCATAGCACTTGGTCCAGAGGCTGGCGTGCTTACCGGGGCGCTCGCAAGATTTGTGTGTAACTTCTTTATGGGGCAGGGTATATGGACTCCGTGGGAGATGGTTGCATGGGCTATGCTTGGCGGTCTGGCAGGGGTATTTTTTTATAAGCCAGTGTATACAGGATATCTTGAGGATAAAAAGAAAATACGCCGAGAGAGTACTAAGTATGGTGTAATGCAGCTTGCAGCACCGGCTGCAATAATAATATTGTGTGAACTTGCAGGATATATTGAATATATAATAGCAGCACCCAGTGGTGAGACTTATATGGGCTGGAGAGTGTATGTTTTCGGTATTGCAGGAATAATAATAGCTGCTGTTATTACAAGGAAAAATGTGGCTGTCAATTCAGTAACTACAACTGTTTACACATTTGTAAGTGTATTCATACTGTATGGAGGACTTATGAACCTTGCAGCGATGTTTATGAGCAGTTCGTATCAGAATGGAAATATAAGTATATCGCTTGAAAGCCTGAAGCTTCTGTATATAACGGGAATTCCTTACGATGCCATGCATGCGCTTGGTGCGGCTGTTTGTGTGTTTCTGTTTGGCAATACACTTATACAGAAGATGACAAGAATCAGAATAAAATATGGACTTGTTTCAGACAGGGGATGATTAATTATAAAAAATGTGGTAATGTATGTATAAATGGTGTCACTTTCTAAAGTGATAATTGATATTTAGATGGAGATATATAATGAATTATATAGTGTTAGACCTTGAATGGAATCAGAGTTACAGAGGAAAGCAGTATACGGTCGAAGGACTTCCATTTGAGATTATACAGATAGGTGCAGTAAAGCTTGATGAAAATAAAAATGTGCAGGACAGGTGGGAATGTCTGGTAAGGCCGGTTGTATATAAAAAGCTTCACGGTAAAGTATCAGAAATGCTAGGAATATCCATAAACGACTTAGAGAATGGAAAGGATTTTAAAAGTGCAGCTGATGAGTTTCTTGCATGGTGTGGTGAGGATTATAAGTTTATAACATGGGGAGGTTCTGACCTTACAGAGTTTCAGAGAAATATGAAGTACTTTGGTGTAGAGTATAAATTTCCATTTCCATTCACATACTATGACCTTCAGAAGCTGTACAGCAAGGTATATTCGGATGGCAAGACAAGAAGAAGTCTTAAGGCAGCCATTGAGGAGCTTGGATTTACTGAGGATGCAGAGTATCATTCGGCTATTAATGATGCCATATACACAGCAAGAATATTTGCAAATATGGACTTTGACAGCGTAAGTGTGTATGAGAGCATAGATACTTACAGGATACCACAATCAAGAAAAGACGAGATATATATGAACTTTAATACATATGAGAAGTATATATCGAAGGGCTTTAAGACAAGGGAGAAAGCAGCAGATGACAGGACAGCAAGGTCGTGCCGGTGTTATATATGTAATAAGCCGATGAGGAGGCTTATTAAGTGGTTTGCGACTTCATCCAAGAACTATTATTCAGTTTTTGTGTGTGAGGAACATGGACTTTTCAAAGGAAGAATGAGGGTAAAGCAGTGCGATAACGGTTTTTACTATGATGTAAGGATATTGAAGCAGACAGATGAAGAGGGCGTTAATGGTATTGTAGACAAGCAGATAAAGGAACGGGAGCACAGAAGAAAAAAAAGAATGGAAGAGCATAAGAGAAAGTGCGAAAACCAGAACCAGAATAAAATTAAGTATAAATATAGGTAAGATAATATATGCAAAAAGGTCAGAGGGTTGTTAGAACGAACAACTCTCTGACCTTTTCTAAATATTAACTATAAATGAGCAAATAAAGAAAACTGCATAAATAAAAATATTTATCTTTGTATGGTGTGCAGACTGCAGATACATTTTTAAATAAATATATATACAGATTGATTTAATAAAATCTACGCAAGCAACTGGTTAAAGTCGTTCAGACATAAAGGCTTTGAATAATAGAAACCCTGTATATTATCACAATTTATGCCGGTTAAGAAATCTACCTGATTTTTAGTTTCAACACCTTCGGCTGTGACAGATATTCCAAGCTCTTTTGCAAGCGTTATAGTATGGTCAAGAAGACGTTCACCACTGAAATCACCGATATAATCAATAAGGCTTTTATCGATCTTTAAAGTATCAAAGCACTTCATATTGATAGTTGAAAGAGATGAATATCCTGAACCAAAGTCATCCACAAGTAAAGAAAATCCATTGCGGTGGAAACGATCTGCAAGGTCTTTAATGTTAGCATTATCAATAGCTGCACTTTCAGTTATTTCAATAGGAACAAACTTTGTATCAACACCTATTTCAGAAGCAATATTCTTGTAAAGTTCAACTACTGATTCAAAGTAAAGTGTTGCACGCGACAGGTTGACAGATATAGGAATAAGGTGCTTACCCTGATTTTTCCATATTACCTGCTGTGTGCATACTTTTCTGAATACATATTCATCTAAAGTCTTAATAAGTCCGTCCTTTTCAAATAAAGGTATAAACTTGGCAGGAGATATAAGATTGCCATCTTCGCCTCTCCATCTGACAAGGGCTTCTGCACCTACAAGTTCATTGTTGGCAGGATTATACTTAGGCTGATACCATATTTCAAATTCATTATTCTTAATCGCACGGGAAAAATTATCTTCCATAGCCCTGTTTTCAAGAATTTTCAATGTATCATTATAGCTGTAGAACTGATAACTTATATCTTTGCGGTCTTTAACCTGATTCTTGGCAAAGTTAGCTTCACTATAGGCTTCTTCAACTTTTTTATCAGGAGTCCATCTGGTTATGCCAAAGTAGGGTATTATATTAGGAATTTTAAGTGTAACAACTATATTTTTAAGTGCTTCTTCAATCTTTTCAATATGTTGTATAACATTTTCTTCAGACTCGCCTTCACAGTAGATAACAAAATGGTCAGCATTGATATGACCGCCAAAGTCTTTATCATCTATAGAGTTTTCTATACAGTTCCATATAGCCTTAAGAGTCTCATCACCTTTGGTTATGCCACATATAGAGTTGATAATCTTAAACTCATGTATATCCATTGATATAAGAAATCCCGGAATTTCATAATCAAGCAGGGTCTTTTTAAAGTTGCTGTAATTACCGCCACCTGTTATACGGTCTATATAGGCGATACGTTCAAGCTCACGCTGCTTTTCGGCACTTATATCTTCAAAGCCTACAACCATATGGTGAAGTTCAGGTGAGTCATCTATATTAACAAACTTGGCACGGCAGTAAGCAATGCCGCCGTCACGCACAATGCTGTAATCATACTGGTAAGAATTCTTAATCTTAAATTGTTCACGAAGATTATCAAGGGATGTCTCCATAAGTGTCGTCTCTTTTTCCTCATTTACAACAGTTTTATCGATATATTCTTTCATAAGATCTGAGTAAAGAGGAATGGAATCGAGTGAATTATTAAGCATACTTCTGACAGCTGGATTAATCTTGTATGGGTATACCTGTTCGGTATCAATATCAACATAGTATACACTGTTAAAGTTGCGGATAAGTGCATTTACAACACAGTTAAGCTTAGGGTCTTCCTCAATAGCTTCAATAAGTCCAAGTACACATAATGGATTATGGTTATCATCATAAGTTACAGTACACATAGATATACGGAAGTCCTTATTATTCATTGAAGATAATATTTCACTTACACTTTCACAGCCATTATCGATAGCATTAAACATTTTTGCAAGCTTACGTTTCTCTATGAAATTATTCAAAAATGCATTATCCTGTGTATTAGTAATGGTGTCCGGTATATTCATATTCCTTACGGTATAAGCAGACGGAATAATTGTTTTATTGGCAGGATAATAGCAGAACATATACTTGTTCCATTCTGCAAATGCTTTCTGTACAATGCCAGTAGTACCTTCATTAAGAGAGCCTATATCAATTAGGTCTGTATTTGCAAAAGCTTTATTTATTGGTTCTTTAATATACGGTTCTTCCATATGCATTCCTCTATTCTTTCATAAACATATCTTTTATACTTGTGTGTAAAGTGTACGATTATATACCAGTATTATAATCGTATGTATAAATGTAATTGGGAGTATATTACAAAATAAAAAGTATATAGATATTAATCTTCATTTTTTATTACAACATATGCTTATACTATAACACTTTGCTTACATTTGGTAAATAATAGAAATAAGTAATATTTGTAAAAAATGTTAGTAATTATTAATAAAATTAAGTGAGATATTACATATACGAAATATTATTAAGGGTGGGGTATATGTTCAATTTTAAGTAACCTTTTCGATGAGCTCAAATTAATTTTTAGTATAGTGAGTTTATGTAAAATGACATTTTAATAGTTATAAAAAGTATATTATGTATTTTATTGTTTGACTATATGTTATAAATATATTATCAATATGCATAGTGATAATAACTTAAGAAGGAGAATAGCATATAAAAGACCCTAAAAGGATAGCTGACCTTGAAGTCATGCTAAAGGAAAGCAGGGAAAGCAACGGTAAGGGATAATATTATAGCAATACAGGTATGGCAAAGGTGCCGGTTTTGAATTAAGTAAGCGGATAGATATATAGTTGATTACGACTCTATATATCTATCCGCTTATATTATTTTAAATAATTGTTATCTGTATATTAGATATACTTAACTGCCTGCAAACAACATTACATAACCGCAAATATAATGGCAGCAGCGACAACTATCTGGATGATGGCAAATCTGAATACTACCTGGGCATCTGACCAGCCCTTGTTTTTTCTCATATGGTCGTGAATAGGTGTTCGTATATTCTGCATAAGATTGATATGAAGAAATCTTATGAAAGAAACCTTGATTAATCCAAGTCCGCCATCGATTATAAGGATGATGGCAAGTGGAATGAATAACAGTGGGCAGTGGAGCTTGAGGAATGAAAATGCAATAAATATTCCGATAGCCCTTGAACCGGCATCGCCCATAAGCAGCCTGCTAGGTGATGCGTTAAACCACAGGTAACCAAGTATACATACAACCATAATAAGTATTACGTGTCTGAAAGAACTTTCTATGTCAAATATTCTGAATAACAGAAATGCAGATGTAAGTGTAATGGCAGAAAGAGTTCCGCACAGTCCGTCAACACCGTCTGAACAGTTAGTGACATTGATACTTGCCCAGATGAGTATAACAATAAGTATACCGTAAATAACAGGGTTAAGTGTAACTGTCAGCTTAAAAAGTGCTATATCAAATGTGTTAGGGTTGTAGTGGAGGTATGTCACAGCAGCCATAACAGCAATGATAAAATCAATAATACCTTTCTTTAACTCGCCCCATGGTGATGAAGATGCATCGTCAAGGTAGCCTGAAAGCATAGCGGCAAGTACAAGTATAAGATATATGATAATCTCCGATGTAAGGTTAACGAAAAGCATGCATGTTATCGTGAATACAAGTATAAAGATTATACCGGCGCCACGGGGCTTTCCAACTGACTTTGAGCCGTTGATGGCATATGCTCTTCCGCCGTCTCTTGGAAGTATATTCTTTCCCATATATATTGCAAGGCATGTTACTGCAAATGCAAATAATATGCTGGCAAATGTAACTACATTTATGTAGCTGGGACTTATCAGGTAATAAATCATAATAATTCTCCTTAAAATATAAACTTTTATATAAAAACCAGTATACTTATGATAAGTTTATGCAATTATGATGTCAAGTGTAAGATTGAAGTTAATTCTAAAATAGCACGTATGTTTTACGGCTGGAAATTATAAATTGAATAAAAATGACCGATTGTCAAAAAAATCAATAGTATTTAATCTAATGTTATGGTAAAATACAGCTATACAAATGCGTATGTGACCTGATAATATTTTTAGTAGTACTAAGAGATATAATGGCAGCATATAATAGGTAATAGTGTGTCGATATGAGTAAAACAGGATTAGGCTATTTAAGTTAGGTATCAGGTAATATTAAGTGGAAGGGCGGAGTTATATGGCTATGGCTGATGTATTGAATTATGATGATGTATGCATAAGTGAATTGGATGCTTATCTTTTTGGACAGGGAACTCATTACGAAATATACAATAAGATGGGTGCTCACGTTGCAAAGAAAGATGGTAAGTCAGGTGTTTATTTTGCTGTATGGGCACCAGCGGCTAAGGATGTGTATGTAATAGGTGAGTTTAACGACTGGAAAGCCTATGGATATGACATGAAGAAGATATCAGATGGCGGCATATATGAGCTGTTTATAGAAGGTGCGAAGGAAGGTCAGATGTATAAGTATCTGATTATCGGGCAGAACGGGGAGGCTATATATAAGGCAGACCCATATGCGAATGCGGCACAGTTAAGACCGGAAACAGCTTCTATAGTAGCTAATCTTAACGGATTTAAGTGGACAGATAATGCATGGGTTGAGGCTAAGAAGAAGGAAGACCACTTAAAAGCACCTATGTCGATATACGAGTGTCATCTTGGCTCATGGAAGAAGCAGGATGATGGCACAGAAGACGGATATATTAATTACAGGGATATTGCACCAGAGCTTGCTGAGTATGTATCTGATATGGGTTATACACACATTGAGCTTATGGGTATTGCTGAGTATCCGTTTGATGGTTCATGGGGTTATCAGGTAACAGGGTATTATGCGCCAACATCAAGATATGGAACACCTGAGGACTTTATGTATTTTGTTAATTATATGCACAGCAAGAAAATCGCAGTCATTCTTGACTGGGTTCCTGCACATTTTCCAAAGGATGCGCATGGACTTGCCAACTTTGATGGAAGCTGCGTATATGAGTATGCTGACCCAAGAAAGGGAGAACATCCTGACTGGGGTACGAAAGTATTTGATTATGGTAAGAATGAAGTGTCTAACTTCCTTATTGCTAATGGTATGTTCTGGGTGGACAAGTTCCATATTGATGGATTAAGAGTGGATGCGGTTGCTTCTATGCTGTATCTTGATTACGGCAGAACAGATGGCAACTGGGTGCCTAACAAGTACGGTGGTAATGGCAATCTTGAAGCTATGAGCTTCTTAAAGCATTTTAACAGTATGATGAAGAAACGTTTCCCACAGGCAGTTACTATAGCAGAGGAGTCAACAGCATGGCCTATGGTAAGTGGTGACCCTGACAACGGAGAGTGTCTCGGATTTACATTTAAGTGGAACATGGGCTGGATGCACGATTTCCTTGAATATATGAAGCTGGATCCTTACTTTAGAAAGTTTAATCACGGTAAGATGACATTTTCTTTGATGTATGCATACAGTGAGAACTTTATACTTGTTCTTTCACATGATGAGGTTGTTCATCTTAAGTGTTCTATGCTTGGAAAGATGCCGGGCGACAGAGAGGACAAGTTTGCCAATCTTAAGCTTGCCTATGCTTATATGTGCGGACATCCTGGCAAGAAGTTACTTTTCATGGGACAGGAGTTCGGTCAGTGGAATGAGTGGAGTGAAAAGAGAGCACTCGACTGGTATCTGTTAGAGGATGATTCGCATAAGGAGTTAAAGGATTTCACAAAGGCATGTCTTATTCTTAATAAGAAGTACAGATGTCTTTACGAAACTGATTACAGTCCTGAGGGCTTCCGTTGGATTAATGCCAACGATAAGGATAACAGTGTATTTTCATTTATAAGAATAAGTCCTGATAAGAAGAGGCATCTTTTATTCGTGTTTAACTTCACTCCGGTTGAACGTCCTAACCACAGAATTGGCGTTCCAGTAAAGGGAAAGTACAAGCTTGTTCTTGGTGATGATATGAAGAACCAGAAGAAGACTCTTACAAGTGTGAGAGGTGAATGCGATGGATATAAGGAATCACTTCTTATTGACTTACATAGATATGGTATAGCTGTATATGAATTCAATGGTGATGTGAACGCACATAAGCCAACTAATATTTAAGGAGCGCAAGCAATGAGCAGTGCCGGACGAAAGCCTGACAGTCAAGAAAAACGGCAGCTTTTCTGGACATGTACGGCAGAGTGAATAAATTATGCTATAATGAGCATAGAGAAAGAAGCTGATTATACATATATGAATAATAATGGGACAGGGTATGATTAAAATACGGCTGTCCCGTTTTTTGATTCATTACATTCTGAGGATTTTGTCAGAAGCGGGATGAAATTTTTAATCTGACCATTTGCAGACATAGATTAAATATTTTGTGTGATATGACCGAAATATATGATAACAGGGTCAAAAGGTCTAAGCCCACATGAGCTTGCTCATAAATGGGTAAAAGACCTTATTATAGAAGTAATCAGCACTAAAAAAATAGTTTAACAAGCACATAAGACTACAAACACGGAGGTTAATAAGGAATATATGTCAGTTTCAGTATATGCAGGAGATTTTAATAAAGGAAACGTAAAAAACGGGGTTAATGCAGGAACTTCCATTAATTATAAGGAAAATAACGCTGCCAAAGCATACGGAGTGAGTGGCAATTATGGCGGAGTTGTCGTGTCAGGCGGACAGGATAACAGCAGACTTAGGGATAATACATATGAGTCACTTTTAAAGGAAGCAGAGGATGTAAAACAGCAGATTATGGACTCTGCCAAGACAGCACAGATAAGCTTTAAGGCACTTGTCAAGAAGCTTTCAGGAATGGAGTCGGTTGATATATCGGGGGATGGATTTAATATTATGGATTCGTCACCAGATGAGATGGTGTCTATTATAGATAAGATAAGAATAGAGCTTGCCATGCATTCAGATGATTATGTGGCTTATGGTACAGGTGTAAGTAAGAGTGCCATAGAGCAGGTGGCAGGTAGTGCAGGAGTGTCTGCTGACGTAGTGGAAAGGCTTAGCGGCGCAGGAGTAAGTCTTGATGAAGATACATTAAAGCAGGCGCAGTCAGCTCTTGAACAGGCAGCGGCTATAGGAGAACTCTCAGAGAAGGCAAAGTACTATATGATAGCCAACGACATAGCACCTACTATAGATGGTATATATAAGGCAGAAATGTCTGTTGCAGGTATGCCACAGTCAAGTGGTTATGAAATATCATTTCAGGAGTTTAATGCGATGAGACCTCAGATAGAGTCGCTTATAACAAAATCAGGTCTTACGGTTAATCTTCAGAACCTTAATAACGCACAGGACCTTATTAACAATAATATTCCTGTTACAGAGAAGACACTTAAGTTCAAGTCTATGCTTGATTCACTTAAGGTGGATGACCTTGAAACACAGGAAGGACAGAGCAGGGTGCTTGATAAGATAGCAGACCAGATGGCGATAGGTGGGGATGCTTACGATACACCTCTTACCAACGACCCATCTATATGGGAAAATGTAAAGTCAGCCATAGTTACATTGGCAGATGCAAGCTATGATGATATTGTAAATGTAATATCATCTGGAAAAGCATTTACAATATCAAGTCTTAAAGTCGTTATGCAGGTAGGATGGAGTATGGATGGCACAGCTAATGCAGGTCAGGCAGGTGCAGCAGCACAGCAGGCATACGTTAATCAGCCGGTTATGGCACAGCAGCCAGTGTATGCAGGACAGGCAGGTGCAGGACAATACGGTTCATATATGCAGACAAGCGGTGGTGCAGGACAGGTAGGTCAGTATGGCGGATACCAGTACAGCCCGGAAAAGGCATACAATACACTTCTTGAGGCAAGAATGTTACTTACAGCAGGTTCAGGTATCGTACTTGAAAGAAATAACACACCACTTCTTTATACACCTATTGATGAACTGACTGATAAGTTAAAGACTATGGAGGCAAATGGTTCAACATATGCAGGAAATATGCAGATGTACAATGACGTGCTGGATGTAAGAAAAGCGCTTTATGATATTGAGATAGCACCAGCACAGATGTATCAGAAGCTTATGAACAGCGACCCATACAAGCTTAGTATTTCTATGGTGTCTAATGTTGCAAGCAGCTTAAGAAGCAGATATGCGCAGGCTATTGGTACTTATAAGACTGTTGGAACACAGGTAAGGGAAGACCTTGATGATTCTATGCTTAAGGCAGTCAATAACAGTGCCGGTGGAATTATGGAAAGACTTGAGCTGGAGAATACACAGGAAAACAGGGATGTTATAAAGCTCCTTGCTTCTAACAACATTGACATAACCAGGGAGTCAGTAGAAAGAGCAAGAAAGATATATTCAACTCTTAATAATCTTGTCAATAACATGAAGCCTGAAACAGTTGTAAAAATGATAGATTCAGGTATCAATCCAATGGATACAGATATATGGACTGTTAACGATTATCTTAGCAGAATGAATCAGGGTGCAACTAAGGATAACGAGGAGAAGTACTCAAGATTCCTTTATAAGCTGGATAAAACAGGTGGAATTACTGAAACAAAGAAGAAACAGTTCATCGGTATCTACCAGATGATGAATATATTTACAAGAGATGCTGGTGTATGTGCCGGAGCACTTATGAAGCAGGGTAAAGAGATTACTATGGGTAATCTTATCAGTGCTTACACAAGCCGCAAACATTCAGGAATAGATGTGACTATTGATGATACAGTTGAATTCACTAAAGAAGATAAAGATATGGTAAGTTACTTTGAGTCTTTATTTGCAAAGTCACAGCAGTATATCACACCTAATACATTGAAAGAATCGGACATTGATATGCCGATTGAAGACCAGCATGTAGAACATTTTGCAGAAAATCTTGCTGAGAATTATGATGAAGAGCTTGAAAAGCAGTTAGACAGCAGCTATATAAAGGATGTGACACAGAAGGCAGCAGATGCCGATGCAGAAGTCACAAGAGAGTTAAGAAGAGCCGGAATTAATGAGAATATCGGTAATATTAATGCTGTAAATGAACTTCTTGCAACTGGAGAACTTATGGCATATACAAGAGCGCTTAAGGGCAAGGGAATTGGAAGTGCAGAAGCTGCCAGAGATAAGAACAGTACAGAGGCGGCTGCGTTTATTGACAGTAAGGAGAAGCTTTCAGAAGTATTATCAGGAAGAGAAAAGCTTGAAGCACTTTACACTAATCTTGAAGAGGCAGCAGGTGATGAACTTGAGGAGGCTATTGAGAGTTCACTTACAGATACAGAGGAAGTTCCTGTTGACTATGATACATTTGAAGAATTAAGAATAAGTAACCGACAGATAAGATATATAAGTAATCTTGCAAGAAAAAATGACTACCGTATACCATATGTAAAGGATGGAAAGGCAGGTCTTATTAATCTTACATTCCTTTCAGACAGTAAGGATAAGGGAAAAATATCTATTAAAATGAATACTTCAGCTTATGGAGAATTATCTATTGAGGCGAAGGTTAATGGAAAGGATATGAGTATATTTGTAAAGCAGGATGCCAATACAGTACATCCTGATGATCACAGCATATATAAGAGCTTTGGTGAGCTTGAAACAGCCCTTAAGAGCGGTCACAATATGGACAGTGTAAGGATTAACACAGTAAGAGTGCCAGATGTTAATTATGTTACTTATGAGAATTCGGGAGCATCTGTTCCAGCGGATGAGCTGTACAGAATAGCGCAGACCGTTACAGGAGTATTCTTTGGTAAGTAATAACCTGATTAAAGAATTAACTATAACTACCGATATAAGATATATGAGTTCAATCACGGAGGATTGATAATGTCAGTACAGCAGGGAAGCAGTATAAGATATTTGCGCCGTAGTGTGCGCGGGAACGAGGAATAAATATGAGAATTAACACTAATATATCAGCCATTATATCAAATAATGCATTACAGAAAGCGCAGAATTCTTTATCTGACTCTATCCAGAGACTTTCATCAGGATATAAGATAAACAGTTCCGCAGATGACCCTGCCGGATGTGCCATATCAGAAAAGATGAGAATTCAGATAAGAGGTCTTCAGCAGGCGAATAATAATACTACAGATGGTGTATCTGTGCTCAACACAGCAGAAGGTGCTATTGTAGAGATACAGTCTATGCTCACACGTCTTAAGGAGCTTACAGTACAGGCAGCCAATGACGTTAACTCAGATGATGAGCGTTCTGCCATACAGCAGGAGATTGATAATGTCAATCAGGAAATAGACAGAATATCAGAACAGACAGAATTTAACACACAGTCACTTATCAATGGTAATCTTTCAAGAAGAGTATATTCAGATACTCAGGGAGTAAACCAGCTTTCCATATCAGATGGCTATAAAGCAGGGATATATGGAATTACAATAACACAGGATGCAAGACAGGCTGTAGCAGTATGCGGACAGATAACTATGACAGCTGCAGATACTATCACTAAAGACCAGGAGGGCACTATATCTGTTAATGGATATAAGATAGGCATAGAAGAGGGAGATACTCTTGATACTATTATGGATAAGTTAGTATCAGGTGTCAATCTTACAGGTGGCAAGGCATTTGCAACAGCAGATGCTGCTAATAATACAAAGACCAATGGAACAGATTATGCAGGTTACACAGCCTCTTCAACATATACAGGAAGCAGTCTTGTTATAATGACAAACCAGTACGGAAGAGATCAGAAGCTTGATATTACATGCAGTAATGAACAGCTTGCAGGACTTCTTGGATTAACAGATGCATACGATGCAGATGGAAGCGGCGAAGGCATACATGCAGAAGGAAGCGATGTTATTGCTGAATTTGCACAGGAGACAGATGAGAATGGTAACGCAACAGGTAGCAGAGTTGGCTTCGGTGATTCAGCAGTTCTTTCTACTAATGGTACAAAGGTTACTGTAAAGGATGTTAATAACAAAGAATTCGTTATGGATATTCCAGGTAATGTTGCAGGAACAGTATTTGATGATTCAGTAGGTGCAAAGCAGAGCGGAAAGTCATCGCCATCCGGTGGTACACCAACTGATATCAATCAGGAGGTTACAGATGTAGGAACTATGAGCATACATGTAGGTGCGAATGAAAATCAGGTTATCGTGCTTGATATTCCGCCAATAACTACATATACAATAGGAACAGATAACATTAATGTTATGACAAGCTATACATCACAGTTAGCAATAGCATCTGTAGATACTGCTATTAATTATGTCAACTCAGTACGTTCAAAGATTGGTGCATATGAAAACAGATTTGAGCATACTACTAATAACCTTGAGGTATCAGAGGAAAATGTAACTAAGGCATTATCAGCCAAGATTGATACAGATATGGCAGAAGAGATGACAGAATATACATCACAGACAGTACTTACACAGGCTGCTACATCTATTCTTTCACAGGCTAACCAGAGACCTTCAGAGGTGTTACAGCTTCTTCAGAACTAGAATTAATGTAAGTATGTCATTTATGGGGCATATAAAGCATAAGGTTACAGGAATGGGGATTATATGGATAATGATATGATAAAAACCTATTCATATAGAATATCACAGGCTACAAGGTCGCAGCTTGTTGTTATAACATATGATATTGTGATAGATTATCTTAGTGAGGCGGTCCAGAAGGATGACGGCGGGTTCAAGGAAAGCCTTCATATGGCTATGAGAGGAATAGACCAGCTTATCACGGGACTTGATATGAAATATGATGTGTCTGTACAGCTATATCAGTTATATAATTATATGAAAAGGTCACTTATAAATGCACAGGTTTCGTGTGACCATGAAAAGGTTAATGAAGTATCAGGACTTATGAAAAAGCTGAGAGCTTCATTCTTAGAGGTAAGCAGACAGGATACATCAGAGCCGCTTATGAAGAATACAGAAAAAGTATATTCTGGCCTTACATATTCAAGATACGGAGCTAACGAGATGGCACAGGATACTCTTGGAAACAGAGGATATAAGGCATAAAAATAGGTCATCCACTTTATATATGGTGGATGACCTTATTTTTATTACAGGGTGTCAAAGCTGTAATACATTTGGACTCTGACATCACGAGAAGCTTCTATTGTAAATAATACTAATTATGCGCGGTTTTTCTTAGCTGCATAACCTGCTGTGCATATGCCAGATACAGCTGCTAAAGCAAGAACTGCGTATAAGTAAACATTATATGAGTCAGCAGTCTGTACAGATGTTTCAGAAGCTGTAGAGCTGTCAGCAGAAACAGAAGAAGCTTCTGTAGAAGCATTTGCAGAATTATCTGTAGAAGCATCTGTAGCAGAAGAATTATCTGCTGTAGTGCTGTCTTCTGTAGAGCCGCTATTATCAGCATCGTTCTTAGTATTATCAGATGGTGTATTAGTATTATCATCAGAAGCATTATTCTTAGCATCTGCAATAGCCTTTACCTCTGCTGATACATCGAAAGGATTAGCCTTTCCTTCGAGCGCATAAAGATAAGTTACAAGACCTATCATAGCATCCTGACTTGCGTATGTTGATATCTTTTCAGGATTGTAATAATCTTCTATAGGAGTGTATGCACCCTCTATCTTATCAGACTTAAAGTTAGCAACAAATCCCTTATATGTAGTAGCTGCAAATGCTGCATCACCATACTGTGCCTGCATAGCAAGTGCAAGTGCTGTAGAGTCAGAGTTAAGTGAACCCCAGCTTGTTATAGTTCCGTCTTCCGGATTAGCAAGGCTTGTTGTGTAAGCTGTTGCGCCGTCAATCTGTTTCTTAACTTCAGCATCAGTCTTATAGAGACTTGCGAAGAAAGGAAGTACAGTACCATTGTTATCAGCGCTGTGTCCCCAGTAATCAATACCGCTGTTATCTGTGCAGAGTGCAAGTAAAGCTGTCTTAGTTACAGCAACAGCATTATCAGCATTAGTAAGACTGTCCTTGTAAGAAGCGATGGCAGCGTAGTAAGCACCTAAAAGATATGGGTTAAGATTATTAGTGAGCTCATCTGAAGTAGCATTTGCAATAATGTTATCAAAAGCAGCGACAACATTAATTCCGTTATAATCAGCAGCATCCTTGTCAAGAACAGCAAGTGTTAAAAGAAGGTATGCATAGTTGGAATAAATGTCATTTGCAAATGAGCTTGCATTTTCAAGGTTAAGTGTTCCATCAGCATTAAGAAGTGCATCTACACTCTTAAGATATGCATCAGCCTGTACAGAACAATCATATCCTGAACGTACAGAAAGAATAAGGTTTCTTGATGCATTGTAAAATGTACTTGTGTTTGAGATGTCTGTGAAATCAGTGTTATCCATAAGGAACCTGGCTGTAGCCTTAGCTTCTGTTCTGACTTCACTAGCGGATACTGTGTCAGTACCGGCTGTTGTTACAGTAGAATCTGCCATAGCTGGAACAACGCTCATGCATATGAGGCATGCTGCAATGACTAATGAGCAGATTCTCTTTCTTAAAGTATTCATATATCCTCCTTACCAGACTCTCACCAGCTGGCGTGTAATATTATTGTGCAGTAAATATCCTGACTTGCCGCTTACGGTTAACAAACCTGCCATATCTTTGCCTTCCCATGTACAGAATATAGCTATATATTGAGGGAATACCATTATATACTGAATATATAGTAAATCTGCTTACAGTGGCGTAATAAAGATATGTATCGGCATACAGTAGAGTGAGCTGTTATGGATTCTGACCATATTCCTTACTGCCGTATAGATTGTACAGTCAGAGTAAGGAATATGTCAAGAAATATTGATATTAGAACTTTAGATTTCTTTTTGAATAATGATTGCGTCTGTTTCTTGGAGAAGTTCTGTTCTTACAAATATAAACGATAATAAATACACCAGCGGCAGCCCCAAGTACTATCCATATATTTACTTTCAGGCAGCGCTTAGGAGAAAGTGACGTGCCTTCTTCTTCGTTGCTAAGATAAGGAAGCTGGCTGTCTTTAATGGCATTACCTGAGGATATAGTTAAAGTTGTGGCTCCGACAGTGTTATCGCCGTACTTATAGTTAAGCTTTGCAGTAAGCTTGTCATCATTGTTTGTTATGTCATAGTCAGTGTTTACATCCATAGTTACATCAGAAGTAGAGCCGGTAGTAGGAATAGTTATAAATGATGCACTAAGGTTAAAAGTAAGCTTTGACCTGCCAAAAACATCTGAAGAATAGTAATTATCAGTTGAGAACAGTGAGCTTATCTGTGAGTCAGAAGTAGTTGACTTCTTGAAGTTGTTAAAGCCCCAGTCAAACAGTGTTCTCGTATCTGTGTAACGGATTGTATCATCAGGTGAGCGGAATACAACGCATATAAGTCGCATACCATCTTTTTCTGCAAATGTTACGAGTGTCATAAGTGATTCGTCAGTAAATCCGGTCTTTCCACCCTTACAGTATTCATAGTAAAATTCGCGGTCTTTAAGCATTTTATGACGATGTCTTATAGTACGCTGTGCCGACATATTGGTAGCCGGAATAGTATATGATGATGAAGTTGAGTCGATATTAACAAAGGAGGCATTGTTGTAGCAGCCTCTTGCAATCATCGCCATATCATATGCTGTTGTGTAGTGGTTGGAATTGTATAATCCGCTTGGATTGGCAAAGTGGGTGTTTATGGCACCAAGCTCCTTCGCCTTGTTATTCATCATATCAACAAATGCATCGGCCGTTCCTGCAACCTGTTCAGCAAGTGCATAAGCTATCTCATTGGCTGAATATAATAAAAGTCCGTATAATGCCTGCTCAACGGTAATCTGTTCTCCAGCCTTCATACTAAGATTGGCATCCTCATATGGGTTGACAGAATTTGCGGCGTTAGTTGAAATAGTCATTGTATCGCTTAGGTTACAGTTTTCAATAGTAAGAAGACCAGTAAGAATTTTGGTTGTGGAAGCAGGATAACACTTGCGGTAGGCATCCTTTTCGTAGAGTATGGAGCCTGTATCGGCATCTATAAGAATGGCACTTTCGCATGTTATGGAAGGTGCATCAGGCCATGCGGCAGATGTGTCAGTGCTTCCAGTTGCGGCAGCTACGGGTGTTGCCATTGAAAATACGGTAACTGCAATAATCGTTGTGGCAGTTACCATACTTAAAGTTTTTTTAATATATTTTTTAAATGCATTAAACATAGATAAATCCCCATTTTCATATAAGATTTTGTTTTCTATAGTAATATAACACAACTTTTTTTTCTTTAAAATAGTTATTTATAGTCTTTTAGACTTTTTATACTTTTGACACTTACATCATAATATTTTTAAGATTGATTATGGACAGTAACTATAGTATGATATTAGGATGTCATTGTCATATGGTAATAATCCCACGATATGCGAATATTTAGCACGGAACAATCCGTAGGTATTAAAGTCGGGAGTTTGCCCACGATACTAAAAAAGAATTATGCAGATAAAAATGCGTGTGTAATAATTTACACTATTTATTATGGATATGCAGGATAGAATGGAGGAAAATATGCGTTTAAGAAATGTACCCGGTGCAAGAGAGGTAATGGTAGAGAATGAATATGTATTCACAGAACCGGAAGGAATGAAAGGAACTTGGAAGGATGTGTTTAAAAACGATAATCCAATTCATATAGAGATAGGAATGGGAAAAGGTGTGTTTATAACAACACTTGCATCAATGAACCCGGATATTAACTATGTAGGTATAGAAAAGTACTCGAGCGTGCTTTTAAGGGCAGTTGAGAAGCAGGATGAGCTACAGCTTCCTAACTTAAGATTTATCCGTATGGATGCAGAGAATATTAATGAAGTGTTTGGAAAGGACGAGGTTGACAGAATATACTTAAACTTCTCAGACCCATGGCCAAAGGACAGACACGCAAAGAGAAGACTTACATCAAGACAGTTTTTTGCAAGATATGACCAGATGTTAAAGAAAACAGGAAGAGTTGAGTTTAAGACAGATAATAAAGACTTATTCGACTTTTCAGTGGAAGAGGTTAAGGAAGCAGGCTGGATACTTGAGGAATGTACATACGACCTTCACAACGATGCGCGACTTAATGAAGGCAATGTCATGACAGAGTATGAGAAGAAGTTCTCAGAAATGGGCAATCCGATATGCAAGCTTATCGCAGATAGAAAATAAAAAAGGAAAAAGCGGAAATAAATACCCCTTTGCAGCATATATTAAAACAGGCAGCCGGTTAATTCCGGCGCTCATAATGCTGCAAAGGGGTGTATTATTATGCGTTGTAACAGATGTTGTCCTATAAACCGTATCAATGAATTCCTCTACTACCACAAGTGCTGGAATAAGAGGATAGTCAGGTTCAAGCGCTCGTGGGATGAGATATATCATATAGTCAACTGCAAGTGAAAGTATTATATAAATATCATAATTATGTCAGTGTTAGAAAGATGCATTTACATAATTCATCGAAATTATCTCAACCACAAACAAAATAATTTATCTATGTGCATTTTTCCTTATTTGTTCATTTATAGTATAAGATACATTTACATCTTGTCAGGTGAGTCATAAGGCTGTACTGTGATGTTACGTTTTTTAAGGAAATGCTCTACCACTATGTTAAGAATGTAACATATAACTGCCATAGTAGGAACTCCGAGGAACATACCAAGCACGCCGAACATAGCTCCGCCTACCACGATGGCGAATATAACCCACAGAGGCTTAAGTCCTGTACTGTCACCAAGAATTTTGGGACCAAGGAAAAGACCGTCAAACTGCTGGATGACAAGTATCATAACCGCAAAGAATATAACCTGTACAGGATTAACAATAACTATGATTATACCACCAAGAACACCGCCGATATAAGGTCCGAAGTAAGGAATCATATTAGTGATACCCACGATAACGCTTATAAGCACTGTGTATGGGAACTTGAATATATTCATACATACAAAGCATATAATTCCGATAATTACCGAATCAATCGCCTTTCCATACATAAACTTAAGGAAAATGTTTGTGCTTTCCCTGCATATGGCTCTTGCTGTATCAGCGGCCTGCTTAGGAAATACAGCGTAAAGAAGCTTTTTAAACTGGTAAAATATATTCTTGTGGTCTGATATCATATAAACAGATACCATAATTGATATGATAAGGTTGACAACTCCTTTTACGATAGCCATAGAAGTATTTACAACGTATGGAAGCAGGTTAGCAAGTGTATCTGTAAGATAGGATATAATCTTAGGATACAGTGATGTAAGGTGCTCATTTATAAGGTTATAATCTATAAAGCCGAGGTCTGCATGCCGGTTTTCAAAGTTATCTACCATCGTAGTCAGGTTGTTGTACCAGACAGGCAGTCTGTCCACGATATCGGTTATACTCGTATACAACTGTGGAAGTATGAATACCATAAGTATTGCAATAACACCGATAGCAATAACATAAGTTACAAGTATTGATAACCACTTGGAAAGCTTGTCTGATTTCATATGAAGTGTATTCTTGAACAGATTTCTGTAGAAAAATCTGACAAGAGGGTACAGTATAAATGCTATAAATGCACCTACAAGGAATGGTGCAATAACCTGAAGTGCCTGTCCAAGCAGCTTGACTGTGTTGTTAAAGCTTCCGACAATCCTTACAAGAAGAATTGTTCCAAGGACAAACATAAGTCCGTATATCACTATTGTAAAGTACTGGCTGTTAGGCTGGAAACGGTTTTTTCTTATAACAGGGTTAATATCCTGTGCGGTGTTCGTGTTGTTACCGCTGTTTTTGTTTTCATCTGTTGACATATATGCTCCTGTATTATTTTATTATTGTTGTTACTGTTGTTGTTGCGTTGTTTACTGCTGTTATCTGGTTATTTACCGGTTGCTTATCACAGCAGCTATATTGTATATTTATATGTGTTATAAAGATATACTTATATATAAGTATGATACCCTATATGAATAAGTAAAAAAACCCTTTTTTCGTAAAAAAAGCCTAAAATAATGCCAATAAATATAAAAAATTGGATTGTTCTTAAATAAATACAAAAAAGCACTTGATTTTTTGATAAAAAGGATATAATATATCTTTTGTTGTTACGGCAACGAAATATAAAATATGCACCGCTAGCTCAGTTGGTAGAGCACCTGACTCTTAATCAGGGTGTCCAGGGTTCGAACCCCTGGCGGTGCATTTAGGAAAGTCTTTTGATTTGGTCGATGGAGCCAGGTTGAGGGGCTTTTATTTTTTATTCTGACATCTTTGGTCTTTGACGTTCAGCCATTTTAATTACATTTTAAGTAAATGTTTCATAATAATCCCAAGGTTTAATTAATTTAACATTTAAAAGATAATGATGAACTCTGGAATATTGCGAATTTTCATCCGGAAATTCAATTATTGTAAGAATATTGTAAGTTAAGAGGTTTATATTAAATATATAGAACAGAACTACTGATTAGAATTGTGACGGAGAAAATTCTATTCAGACGATAAAGGGGATTAGCTATATTTAGCTGGAAAAGAGGTTCATATGGGAAGAAAAGTTAATAAACGAAGAAAAACATTACGGCTTATGATGGCTGGAGCTGTAACAGCCGCAGGTATTATGGGCATTGTTATGTTGGCAAAGTTAAGGCCGGTTGAGGACTACATACAGAAGGCCGACTATATGAAAGGTGAAACAGTAAGTACTATTGGTGACGTAGTAGAAGAACAGCCAGATAGTGAGTTACAGGAAGAAACATATGAAGCATCATATGAGCAGACAACTAACGAAGAAAAGTATGAAGAAACAACACCAGAGCAGAAATACGAAGAATTGACAAGTGAGGAGGTTGTTGCAACTGAAAAAGAAGCTGTTACAGAGGAACCTGAAACGGCAGCACGTAGAAGCAATCGTCTTAATGTAAAATGTGTGTTACAAAATCCTGAACTGCCAACAGGCTGTGAGATTACAGCGCTGACTATAGTTTTAAACTATCTTGGATATGATGTTGACAAGCTTACTATGGCGGATAAGTATCTTGATAAGGGGCCAGTTGGAGATACATCACCTTACAAAGCATTTGTGGGTAATCCAAGGGATGAACATTCATGCGGCGCATTTGCACCTGTAATCGTCAATTCTGCAAGAAAGTATCTGGCTGCACAGGACTCAGATATGAATGTATACAATGTCACAGGGGCAGATTATGATGAGCTTGTAGATTATGTAGACCAGGGGCATCCGGTGCTTGTATGGGAAACTATGTGGATGGCAAAGCCACACGAAGCAGCAGAATGGACAGTAGATGGCGAAAAGATAACATGGCTGTCACACGAGCACGCAATGGTGCTTATCGGCTACACAGAAGATACATATATTATGGCGGACCCATTAAGAGGCATATACGAGTATGACAAGGAAACTGTTGAGGACAGATACCGCAGAATGGGAAGTCAGGCGATTGTGATATATTGATGAATACATTTTTAATAATATTATCGTTCCGGGGAATACTTCCACTATGGAGGTGATTAATGTGTACCCGGAATATGATGGTAAAGGCTATGAAGAAGATATACACAAGTATACATTTCCACACAGGAAGGTGTATGATGCCGAATTAGACCGGCAGAAGGAAAGTGAAGCCGAGGAGCTTGATACAGATGATATGAAGTTTAATTCAATGGCGGATTATGAAGATTTCCTTATATGGGGAACGGATTATAAAGACCAGTTTTTTTAAATCAATGCTAAATAATCTAAAAGATTTATTAATCTTTCAGGCATTGATTGACGTGTGTTTTAAATATGTTATATGATAAGCGGGAGCGGTATCTGATACCATATACGTGTGGTAGAGAAGATTACGCTTCCGTTTTTAGTGTCAGAGGATTGCAGAGTAATGTAGCAATCCGTGTACATCAAGTAAGGGGCAGAATATTTCTTAACCCTTACATCTTGATATGGATTACGATGGGAGATAGTGCTGTGTACGGATATGTTGTAGTGAATAAGCCGGAGCTTAAGATTAAAGAATATGATGTATACCGTTCATATTACTGTGGACTGTGTGATGAGCTGAAAGAGCGGTACGGAGTGAATGGGCAGTTATCTATAAGTTATGATATGACATTTCTGATGCTGCTTCTTACAGGGCTGTACGAGCCTGATACGAGAAAGTATGAGGCAAGGTGTATAGCGCATCCTGTTCATAAGCATCCTGTAAGCAGGAACGATATATCGGGTTATGTTGCCGATATGAATGTGCTTATGACTTATTACAAATGCATGGATGACTGGAATGATGACAGGAAAGTTACAAGAAAGGCACTTGCAGACTCACTTAAAGGAAGAGTAAGACGTATTGAGGCTGAATATAAAGATAAAGCAGCAGCGATAAGGACTGCGATGGATAAACTGGGTGAGCTTGAAAAAGCAGGTGAGAGCAACGTGGATATGCCAGCGGAACAGTTTGGCATAATTATGTCGCAGATACTGCTTATGAAGGATGACGAGTGGAAGGATACACTTGTTAAGATTGGCAGCTCACTTGGAAGATTTATATATATACTGGATGCATATGAGGACCTGGATGAGGATAATAAGAAGGGCAGATATAACGCACTCAGGGCATATGCTGACAGACCCGATTATGATATATTTGTGGAAAATGTGTTGAAGTCACTTATGGCACAGTGTGCGGCTGGCTTTGAGAGACTTCCTATAATAGAAAATGTTAATCTTTTAAGGAATATAATATATTCTGGTGTATGGACAAGGTTTGAACTGTGTAAGAATAAAAAAGACAGTGTTGATCAAAGATAAGATTTGGAGGAAGTATGACTGATCCGTATTCAGTACTTGGAGTATCAAGGGATGCTTCAGACGAAGAGATAAAAAAGGCATATAGAACATTAAGCAGAAAGTATCATCCTGATGCCAATATTAACAATCCTAACAAGGATAAGGCCGAGGAGATGTTTAAGACAGTACAGCAGGCTTATAACCAGATAATGAAGGAAAAAGAAGGTGGATATACATCTTCTTACAGCCAGAATCGTGGCGGTACAGGAAGCTATGGCTATGATGGTGATTACCAGAATGACGGGCAGAATGGCGGATATGGTAACTTTGGCGGAGATTTCTGGGGTTATGGCCCATTTGGCTTTGGTGGATATGGTGGTTCAGGCAGCGCTTCCAATATGAATGGTAACGACCAGACTACTATACATTTAAGAGCTGCAGCTAACTACATTAATAATGGTGGATATGATGAAGCATTAAATGTGCTTAATTCGATGGAAGACAGAGATGCCAGATGGTACTATTATAGTGCGCAGGCTAATGCCGGAAAGGGTAATCAGGCGACTGCCATGGAACATGCAAGACGTGCAGTTGAGCTTGCGCCGGATAATATGCAGTATAGAATGTTCTACCAGAGGATGAACAGTGGCGGAGAATGGTATACAGGAAGACAGCAGACGTATCAGAACCCAGGCCGCAGCATGGGTGGCTGGTGCATGAGACTGATACTTCTTAATCTTGCCTGCAACTGTTGTCTTGGCGGTGGCGGATTATGCTGCCCGGGAGGATACTACTACTAGGCTTTCTTCCCATTCTTTAAGATTAGAAAACAGAATATCGAACTGTACAGGTCCTGTTTCAAGAATGTAGCGGTGGAACTCTTTTAAGGAGAAGTCACTGCCAAGGTCTTTCTGGGCCTGTTTTTTAAGTTCTTCAAAACCTATAAATCCAAGCACATATTTGCAGTAGTTGCCTGGATTAGCGATGAGTGCTGTATACATCCAGTGTGCAGTGTCAGGGCTGTTAAAGCCCCAGTTGCTTAAGTAGGATGACAGTCTTGCTTCATCCCATCCATAGTAGTTGACACCTATATCGCCTATGGCATGTAAGCAAAGGGTAAGGGCGTAATTACATTTGGCAAGAGTGTTAAGGTCATCGTTGTTATTGTTGTTATATTCGTAAGAGTGGACTTCTACATACGAAGCCCAGCCTTCCATATATCCGCCCGGTTTTATGTACGAGCGTATCAAAGAAGGATTAGTCTTTAAAAAGTACTGTGTCTGATACATATGTCCCGGATAACTTTCATGTGAAAGTACCGGATATATGTCGCTGCTGTCAGTTCCAGAGTTATTTATATATATTGAATTGATATCAGGGTTATCTATCTGTGGCATAAAGTACATGGCAGGGCTTGCATAGTCGCGCAGGCTGTCAGATACATATTTGATAGAATAGCCAGCCTCATCTAATTCTGGATAATCGTCAGTTATGTGTTTCTTTAAGTCCTCTATGATACTTTCAGGTTCAGTCATATTAAAAGAGTAGCGGCTAAGACTGTCAATCAGTGAAGAGTCCTTCTGGACAAGCTTTCTCATAATAAGCATATAGCCACGCATATAATCTTCAAGAAGAGAGTTGTACTCATCTACCGACTTACTCCATCCAAGTGTCTGCTCTAAAAGTCCCTCATAGTATCTCTGACCATCAGGATAGCTGCATATTCCGCCTGTGTAGCGGTTAGTGCCCTTAAGTGCGCTAAGACCGTCAATAAGTGCCTGATAACCGGGGATTACGTGATTATTGATGGCATCAATATTAAGCTTTTTATATTCATCTTTTTCGTCATCAGATATAAATGTAAGTGCATCTATACGTGTGTTAAAGTCATCTATAAAAAGGCGGTCGGACGAGCCTGTTTTATTCACGGAGTCTATAACTGACTGACATGAGCTTATAATATCGTCAAGCAGGGAGTCTTCTTTAGTAAGACCTTTGCTGGCACGCATATTTTCATATTCTATGAGATTGGCAAAGTAGCTATCGACATCACATAACAGTGTTATGTATTCATCCACGTCCTTTTTTTCCATAAATGTATACTCTGAAAATACAAGTGGCAGCTCTATCTGTATGCCTATGGTTGGTGTGAGCTGTGTATCGTATAAGTCAAGGTCACTGTAACACAGGCGTGTCTGAAGATACGAAAGGAGATAGTCGTAAGTTATTGTCTGTTTTTTGGAAAGGAAGTTTCTGTCAAATGCTGTAAGCTCGGTGATACACTGTGTTATATCAGATGTATCATCAAGTGAGTCTGTATCTATACGTCCAAGGGTAACATCATAATCTGTAATGCCATATTCGTCAGGATGTTCAAGAAGGGTATGTAATGACAGTGTATCATCAACGATAAGTTCTTTGAACAGTCCGTCAGTGAATTCTTCAAATGCTTCATTATCAGTAGTGTTATAACTATATTGCGTGTCGTATGAATTATTATTATTTCCACGAAGCTGTCTGATGTCGGTTATACTGCAGCCTGTGAGAGATATGCTGGCAGCAGATATAACGACAGCCATCGTAAGGCTTATTACTTTTTTAATATTGCGCTTAAACATTATGATATGCTCCTATTTTTATATATTCTGATGTTACGGTGAAAAGGTGTTTTGCTATATATTTTACATGGTAAGGCGGTGACGTTCAAGGACTACGTAAACTGCGAAGTTTCCTGCCATTGTTTATATCACCTCTTTCATTTTTGGTGTTCAAGAGTGCGTAAACTGTGAAGTAACGTAGCATGTGTGATACACCGGTGAGTGGCTTGATTTATTATTGTTACCCATATCCTAAATATATGTACGGGGTACTTAAAACTTGACATATTATTAAAAGTTAACTATCATTAAATGATTGGAAAAACCTGTATAGATAAGCAGGATTAACTTAGAGAAAATAAGGAAAATGGAGGTTATAAATATGCCACAGAATAAAGGTCCATTTTATATGACAACGGCTATTGCATATACATCAGGTAAGCCACATATCGGTAATACTTATGAGATAGTGCTTGCGGACAGTATCGCAAGATTCAGACGTCAGGAGGGATATGATGTATTTTTTCAGACAGGTACTGATGAACACGGTCAGAAGATTGAATTAAAGGCAGAAGAAGCAGGAATAACACCTAAGGAATTCGTAGACAAGACATCTGCTGAAATTAAGAGAATATGGGATCTTATGAATACATCATATGATAAGTTCATAAGAACAACAGACGATTACCATGAAAAGCAGGTTCAGAAGATATTTAAGAAGCTCTACGATCAGGGAGATATATATAAGGGTGCATACGAAGGTATGTACTGTACACCTTGTGAGTCTTTCTGGACAGAGTCACAGCTTGTTGATGGAAAGTGTCCTGACTGTGGACGTGAAGTTAAGCCGGCTAAGGAAGAAGCATATTTCTTTAAGATGAGCAAGTATGCCAACAGACTTATTGAGCATATTAATACACATCCAGAATTTATACAGCCTGTATCAAGAAAGAATGAGATGATGAATAACTTTCTTCTTCCGGGACTTCAGGATTTATGTGTATCAAGAACATCATTTAAGTGGGGAATTCCAGTTGATTTTGATGACAAGCATGTAGTGTATGTATGGCTTGATGCGCTTACTAACTATATTACTGGTATCGGTTATGATGCTGACGGCAACTCTTCTGAGCAGTACAAGAAGTTCTGGCCAGCAGACCTTCACCTTATCGGAAAGGATATTATCAGATTTCATACTATATACTGGCCAATATTCCTTATGGCACTTGGCGAACCACTTCCTAAGCAGGTATTTGGTCATCCATGGCTTTTACAGAATGATGGCAAGATGAGTAAGTCTAAGGGGAATGTTATATATGCAGATGACCTTGTAGATATGTT
>OGLM01000802.1_pt1 | contig 36405 bp, 33 predicted proteins | sample 1572531 | NCBI WGS metagenome assembly OGLM01 (sample SAMEA2581909, study PRJEB24529) | metagenome | biome: Human gut stool | place: China | collected 2011
TAAGCACGCCGCCAGCGTTCATCCTGAGCCAGGATCAAACTCTCATAAAAAGTGTTTGTCCGCCAGTTTTGAACAAACTAGCTTCAATAGTTTAGTTTCCGTTAAAACTTACTGCTTTAAAGGACGACATTCCGTAATTGCTTACTTCCTGTCAGTTCGTAAATTGAAAATTTCAAAGAATTTTCAGGGTTGTTTTACTGTTCAGTTATCAATGTTCGTTTACCAATGCCGGCTTATAAGCCGTTGTTGATTTGTTTTATTTTGTTACCGCTGTGGGCTGTTTTTGTTGCCCTCGCTCGCGGCGACTTGATTATAATATCACCAATGGGGCAGGTTGTCAACAACTTTTCAAAGTTTTTTTTGACTTTTTTCAACATTTTAGGATTAAATTCCACAAATCCAGTATCTATGCGGCTTTACGTGCTTTCTGTTCATTCTTATATCTGAAGGTTTTATCGTGAGGCACTAAAATTGGCTAAAACATTTCTATATAAATACACTTTATATAAAAAGCACCCGTTGTCGATTCTTTTCATAATGCCTTGAATCGATAACGGGTGTTTTATTTACTAATCCAATAATTCCTGTATATATAATGAATGCTCTTTTGATAAATCAACAAATGTTGTACCTACCTGTACAAGCGGACGGGATACATTCAATCTGTTAATCATGACAACCTGCCCGGTTCTTCCATCATTTAATAAAACTCTGTGTTGTACCATTGTATGTGCAATATGCGCAATAAATGTCATGTTAAACTGTGTATCAAGAACGTTATGCAGATGCATTTCTTCCATTTTCTTTATTACAGAAAAAACGGACATCGGCTGAATATCATTTTCTTTCATGGTATATGTATCAAATATATCTGCAATTGCAAGAATTCGTGCCAGCTTGCCGATACCATGTTCTGAAATACGCAGCGGGAAGCCACTTTTATCTAAACGCTCATGATGTCCAAGGATTGCTTTCTTTATTTCAGTATCGATATTTTGATTTTTAACAATGTTATAACTGTATAATACATGCTTATTGTATACTCCGCCTTCCATTTCTTTGCGGAACGTAAAATCTTTACGCATTTCTTCCGGGAATTTTAAAATACCAACATCGTGCAAAAGACCCGCTATTGCTACATTTTCAATTTCCTTCGGTGTACATCCAGACCATTTTGCCAGAATCTGGCATAATATGGATACATTAATGGAATGTGCATATAATGATTCGGTATCTTTTTTCATCATTAACAGCATATTACATAAATTTGTTTCATTCCGCGACTTTTCAAGAATTTCATTTGTTACATTCATCAATGCCGGAACATCTATATCTTCACTGTTTTCAACGATTTTTTTCAAATTATCAGAAAGCATATTTTCCGCAACACTGAAATGCTCCTGAAATTCCTGATACTGTTTTTCATCTACTAATGGCTGCGCATTTTCTGCCTGCTGTGGTTCATCTGCTGCTGCCTGATATTCAATTGCAACACTATCAATTAAATGACGTGACAACAGGCTGATGACCTCATCTGTTACTGTCGAGCCCTGCGCTACTAATACAACACCGGATTTATTATAAACGTCTTCCCCGATAATCATATCATTACACAGATGATTCACTGCTATTCTGATTTTTGCCATATTGGTACCCCCGTATTCTCTTGTATTCTATACTTATTATAATATCTGCTATAAACGTAAATTACAATGGTTCTTTATACTTACAAAATAAGCCGATTGACTGTGCAGTCTGCTCTATCTGTTCTATATTAGATATCAGCGGAGTCCCGTCTTTCTTTTGTGCCCCATACATGCCAAAATAAGCGTGACATCCGCCTGCAATCGTGATTTCTGTAAAATTTTCAGGCAGATTACTCTTATTTTTCTCATACTTGCTGCGGTTTAACACACCGTCTTCACTGCCGTAAACCGACAATACCCGCAGAGCGGTTTCTGAAATATCGGCTGTGGAATACGCACCCAGCAGTATCAGTCCGTCAAATGAATCTGCATGCTTTGATACATAAGATGCCGCCATTGCACCGCCAAGCGAATGTCCACCAATATACCAGCTGTCAATCTGCGGATACTGTTCCTGTATTCCGTCTGCCGCATTTTTATCAAATACTGCCAGATGAAACGGCATGGATACAAGCACACATAAAATATCCTGTGCCGCACACGCCTGCATCAGCGGTTCATAAGCCGAAGTTTCTACTTTACCGCCCGGATAAAAAATAAATCCTGCCGCCGGATTTTCGGGTTCACACACAATGCTGCCGTCTGAAAGCATTTTTGTCTGTATTTTTGTATCTGAATTCTGCTTATACTGATAGGCTGACACTGCCTGCGTATCTGTATGATAGTAGCTTTGCAGATAGCCTGCCGTTATTCCTGTCAACAGTAAAACCGCCACCACAATTCCTATCAGAATCTTGCTGTGCTTTTTTAATTTCATCTTTTATCCTCTTTTTCGTTTTTAAATGATAATCCTGAAGCCTATAAATATGACCGCATATTTACCGAGAGTCCTTCTTCTAATTGAATCAGTCTTTTCGCAATGTTTTTGGACTGCTCATCTGCCGCTTTGTATTGATTGAGGTAACGGCTTAATGATTTTACACCCATATTACAGCCATCTGTCATTAAATCGGCTACCGTTGCATCGGTATCTTCCATTGCCAGCTTTACATTGGTTTTAATCCACGACATACTCTGCGCCATTGGATTCGGATTTTTGCCGGTATCATGATATTTTTCTAAAAGCATCTGAATTTCTTTCTGTAGTTTTTCATGTCCTTCTTTACACATTACAAGCATTTTCTCCAACTGTCCATCTTTTACATCATCTAGTATTTCTGCAATTGAAACAATGCCCATCTTAATGCCAGCATCACATTCCCGTAATAATTTAATTGTATCAGATTCTATCATACTAATCCCCATTTCTGAGCGACTTTGCCGCGAAGCTGCGAATTCCGTCGTTCGATTGTAAGAGTTAGTATGCCCCTGATTTTTTATATTATTCCGTATACGTTTTTACAATAACCGTTGTCAGATATCCTTTTGCATTTTCCAGCTCATCTAAGCCATAATAGACCTGTTCCTGCGGCATACCGCAGTTAGAAACGCCGTATACCTTATAAATATTTCCTGTTTTTTCCTGTCGTCTGCGCAATGCGCAAATCAGTTCATTCAGCTTTTTACCGGATTTCATATATACACACGTTCCGCTGTAAGAAAATGTATCCTCCACTTCATACGCTGCGGGAATAATATGAATTTCTTCATTTTGTTCTCCGAGCGAAATACCTAATCTTGCCGCAACTGCACAAAATGACGGTACACCGTTTATCATTTCTGCCTGCCAGCCGTTTTCCTTTGCCCGCTTGTGCATATATAAATAGGTAGAATAAACACCCGGATCACCGATTGTCAACATTCCAACAATCTGTCCGCGCCGTAAATAATCTTCAATTGTTTCATAAATGCGCCTATGGGCAAGTTCCAGCTTTTTTTCATCTTTTATCATCGGAAATGGCATACACAACAGCGGCATATCCGAAATTTCAGGGCAGACCTGTTCTACAATGCGGTACGCATAACACTCCTCTTTGGACACCGCCGGAAGCACAATCAAATCACAGGCGCGAATGGTTTCCAGCGCCTGGAGAGTCATTTGCTTTGGATTTCCGCTTCCTACACCGATTCCATAAAGGATTCCCGTCCGGTTCTTTGTTGTAATATCTGCAAATAATGTCCCTGCCGCTTTCTGTAAATGTGATAAATAAACTTCCCGGATTGCCGGATATTCTGCAATTCCGCGTAAAATGCATTCCGGTGTATAGCCCTCTTTCTTTAATATACTTGCAAAAGAATTTTCCTCTCCTGCCATATCATTATTGGCATGTTCGCCTGCTACCAGCATAAACGGCGCCACGACTACTCTGGTATTTACAATACCCTCAGATTTCATCTGTGCAATGACATCTGCAATTGTCCTTTTCCCTTCAACGGTTGCAATGTACACCGGATGTTGTGCATAAACACGTAACGCCTGTTCCATAACGGCATAGCTGCTGTCTGTTGTGTGTTCCGTTCCATGTCCCATCAAGATAAGCGGTGCATCACCGGTTTCTTCTTTTAAAGATTCCCACAATGCCTTTGCAACATTTGTATAATCTTCCGGTTCTGTCAAAAGTGCATCTGCCACGGTTATCTGTTCAAATGCCAAACGGTATTCTTCAACTGCCTGCTTCATGCGGTGATTTTCAATTCCGTCAATGACATGGGTCGGAACTACTGCCACATGGGTTGCTCCCTGCTCTTTTAGCCATAAAAGCCCTTCTTCCGGGCTTTTTGCATCAATGTGTTCCCGCTTTTTCATCGCATTTCTTACAATTGTACTGGATACAGCTTCTGCTACCAATGCATCGGGATATAATGCCCGCACCTGTCTTGTAATTGCCGCTATATTTTTCTGACGTGTTTCCGGGTAAGTTGTTCCAAAACTCACAATTAAAATTGCCTTTTTCATACTCTCTCCATTTCTTGAGCGAATTTTTTATACTACTATATTATCTGTTTTTTCAGCGCAACGCAAATTGTTTTAGTAATGCCGCTGCTTCTTCTCCGGCTTCAACCAAACGGCATCTGCCAAAGACAACCGCACTCTGCCTAAACGGTGCCCAACGTTCTTCTTTGATGGTTTCATTCCCATAAACGGTGAAACACACCTTGTCACAGGCTTTTATAGTATCTACTTTATGTCCGACACGCACCCCATGAAAATAAATTTTTTGGTTCTCTCTGTCATAGATATAATTAACAAAACTTCCGAATAAAAAAGCGCCAGAACTTTCTATCTTCTCAAACCTAACGATAGAACTTCTGACGCTTAACTTTCCTGCCCGGTAGCTGGAAAATGTCATAATTTATTTTGTTTGCTGCTTTTGTAACATAAAGAACAAAAATTGTCAAGAATTATTATAATTTATGCCTATTTCCCTGACTTCAACAATCTGTATCAGAAAGTGCTGCCTGCGCCGCCGCAATTCTTGCAATCGGCACGCGGAACGGTGAACAGCTGACGTAATTTAAGCCTGCCTTATGGCAGAATGTAATGCTGGACGGGTCGCCACCATGCTCGCCGCAGATGCCGCATTTTAAATCCGGGCGGGTGCTTCTGCCCTTCTGCACAGCCATTGCAACCAGCTGGCCTACACCATTCTGGTCTAAGCGTGCAAACGGGTCTGATTCGTAAATCTTGCTCTTATAATAAGAATCCAAAAACTTGCCCGCATCATCTCTTGAAAAACCAAATGTCATCTGCGTCAGGTCATTTGTGCCAAATGAGAAAAATTCTGCTTCCTGTGCAATCTCATCTGCAAGCAGTGCCGCACGCGGAATTTCAATCATGGTTCCGATTTTATAGTGAATATCGGACTGTTTTTCTGCTTTGACCTGCTCTGCTGTTTCGACAACGACATCTTTTACAAATTTTAATTCTTTTCGTTCTCCGACCAGCGGAATCATAATCTCCGGCACAATGTCGTATCCTTTTTCGACATGCACCTCAATCGCCGCTTCCATAACTGCTCTGGTCTGCATACGTGCAATTTCAGGATATGTTACTGCCAGACGACAGCCGCGGTGTCCCATCATTGGATTAAATTCGTGCAGTGCGGCGCACGTTTCTTTAATCTCCTCAACAGTCATGTGCATATCTTCTGCCAGTGCCTTGATGTCTTCTTCCTCTGTCGGTAAAAATTCATGCAGCGGCGGGTCTAAATAACGCACGGTCATCGGTCTGCCTTCCAGTGCTTCATACATTGCCTTAAAATCCGCTTTCTGGAATACAAGCAGTTCATCCAATGCCGCAACTCTGCCCTCTACGGTCTTTGACAGAATCATTTTACGGATTTTCGGAATTCTGTCCGGCTCAAAAAACATATGCTCTGTCCGGCACAGTCCGATTCCTTCAGCTCCCAGTTCCACGGCTTTTTTCGTATCTGCCGGTGTATCTGCATTGGTGCGTACACCCAGTGTTCTGAACTCATCTGCCCACTCCATAATCCGTCCGAAATTTCCGCTCACGGTTGCTTCTACCGTCTGAATGTCCCCTTTATATATCTTTCCGGTTGTACCGTCCAGTGAAATAAAATCTCCTTCATGGAATGTATATCCACCCAGTGTAAATTCTTTTGCCTCTTCATCAATCGCAATCGCTCCACAGCCGGATACACAACACGTTCCCATGCCTCTTGCCACGACTGCCGCATGGGATGTCATTCCGCCGCGCACGGTAAGGATTCCCTGTGCTGCGTGCATTCCTTCAATATCTTCCGGTGATGTTTCCAGACGTACCAGAATGACACGTTCTTTTTTATTCTCTTTCACGAGCCGTTTGGCATCTTCCGCCGTAAATACAATTTTACCTGCCGCCGCACCCGGTGAAGCCGGAAGTGCTTCTCCAATCACTTCCCCTGCCTTTAAAGCTTCCGTATCAAACGTTGGGTGCAGTACCTGGTCGAGTGATTTTGCATCAATTCTAAGCACGGCTTCCTGTGGTGTGATTTTTCCTTCATCTACCAAATCACATGCAATCCGGATTGCAGCCTGTGCCGTCCGCTTGCCGTTGCGGGTCTGTAAGAAATACAGCTTTCCTTCTTCAATGGTAAATTCCATATCCTGCATATCGCGGTAATGGTCTTCTAACTTCATCGCCAGATCAATAAATTCACGGTAGCACTCCGGCATATCCTGTTCAAGCTGCGTAATCGGCTGTGGTGTGCGCACACCGGCAACCACATCTTCGCCTTGTGCATTAATTAAATACTCCCCATAAATGCCCTTTGCACCGGTTGACGGATTTCTTGTAAATGCAACACCCGTTCCCGAAGTTGCACCTTTATTGCCGAATACCATGGTCTGGACATTGACTGCCGTTCCCCAGTCCCCCGGAATGTCATTCATTCTGCGGTAAGTAATGGCACGCGGCGTATTCCATGAACGAAATACCGCTTTAACGGCTTCCATTAACTGCTCCTGTGGATTCTGTGGAAATTCTTTTCCATCCATTGCTTCACGGTAAACCTGTTTAAACCGCACAATCAGTTCTTTTAAATCCTCTGCCGTCAGTTCCGTATCATACTTGATTTTTTTGTCTGTCTTGACCTCGTCAATAATCTTTTCAAAGTAAGACTTCGGCACTTCCATGACAACATCGGAAAACATCTGGATAAATCTTCTGTACGAATCATATGCAAAACGCGGATTGCCGGTCTTTTCTGCAAATCCTTCCACTGCTTCATCATTCAGTCCCAGATTTAAAATGGTATCCATCATGCCCGGCATGGATGCCCTTGCTCCGGAACGGACAGATACTAACAACGGATTGGCATTGTCCCCGAACTTCTTTCCGTTTACCTGCTCCAGCCAGCCCACCGCTTCAAAAATCTGTGTCTGGATTTCTTCGCGGATTTGCTCCTCATTTGCATAATAATCCGTGCATGCTTCCGTCGTTATGGTAAACCCCTGTGGAATCGGCATACCGAGATTGGTCATCTCTGCAAGATTCGCACCCTTTCCACCGAGAAGCTCCCGCATGTCTGCATTGCCTTCATGAAATTTGTAAACCCATTTCCTCATACCTTTGCCCTCCATACTTTTCTAACAGTTAATCCATATGATGCCGGGGGTTTTACCCCACTACTCTTTTATATGATTATACCAAAAAAAGAAAAATATGCCTAGACTTTTTGTTAATTTTTTGACATTCTTTTGCTAAATTTTTTTCAAAAACATTTCATGAATCCGCGTATCTGATGTCAGTTCCGGGTGGAAGGACATTGCAAGCTGGTTTTTATTTTCCACCATTACGATATTACCGTCCACTTTTGCAAGTACCTTTGTATCGTCCAATACTTTTTCAATATACGGTGCGCGGATAAAACGCATCGGAAATGTACCGATTCCTTCGATCTGTTCGTCAACGGAAAAACTGCCGAGCTGTCTTCCGTAAGCGTTGCGGCGCACAACCGCCGGAAGCGTGGCAAGATGTGTTGCCGCATCATTGCTTAACTGCTGTGCTAAAAGAATCGCCCCGGCACACGTTGCAAGCACCGGCATACCGTTTTTTATCTGACCCTGTATGGTATCAAACATATCCAGTTCCCGCATCAGTTTTCCCTGTACGGTACTTTCTCCGCCCGGAAGAATCAGTCCGTCATAAGACTGACGGACGTCCTCACCTTTTCTTAATTCTATATATTCTGCACTTAATTGTTCCAGCATCTGCTCATGTTCTGCAAATGCCCCCTGTACTGCAAGAATTCCGATTTTCATACTACTCCTCATTTCTGAGCGACTTTGTCGCGAAGCGGCGATGAGAAATTCGCGCAGGCGATTTCTCATCTGCCATCAATGTTGTTTGCTTTCGCTCAGAAACAAACAACTGTGTGAAAAATGGCGCATCAGCGTTATTTTTCACACTATTTGCCTCTTTCAGCCATTAAAAGTTCAATTTCCTGTTCATTGATACCAACCATTGCTTCGCCTAAGTCTTCAGATAACTCTGCAATCAGCTTTGCATCTGTGAAGTTGGCAACTGCCTTTACGATTGCTGCCGCACGTTTTGCCGGATTTCCTGATTTAAAAATACCGGAACCTACGAATACACCTTCTGCGCCAAGCTGCATCATCAGTGCCGCGTCTGCCGGTGTTGCAACACCGCCTGCCGCAAAATTTACAACCGGAAGCTTTCCGTTCTCATGAACATATAACACTAAATCATACGGTACCTGTAATTCCTTTGCCGCCTGAAACAATTCATCTTCACGCATGGAAACAAGTCTTGCCATTTCACTGTTCATTTTTCTCATATGACGGACTGCCTGCACAACGTCACCTGTTCCCGGTTCACCCTTTGTACGAATCATGGAAGCACCTTCGTTAATTCTCCTTAACGCTTCCCCTAAATCCTTTGCGCCGCATACAAACGGTACGGAAAACTTGTGTTTGTCAATGTGGTAAACATCATCTGCCGGAGATAATACTTCACTTTCATCAATATAGTCGATTTCGATTGCTTCCAGAATCTGTGCTTCCGCAAAATGTCCGATTCTGCATTTTGCCATAACAGGAATGGTGACTGCTTCCTGAATCCCTTTAATCATTTTCGGATCACTCATTCTTGCAACACCGCCTGCCGCACGGATATCCGCCGGAATTCTTTCCAGCGCCATGACTGCACATGCACCTGCTTCCTGTGCGATTCTTGCCTGCTCCGGTGTGGTAACGTCCATAATAACGCCGCCCTTTAACATCTGTGCCAGTTCTTTATTTAATTCGTATCTGTTTTTTGCATTTTCGTTTGCCATCGTTTTTTTCTCCATTTCCTTTTTATTAATTTTGAATCAACATTTAAATGGAGTATAACAAAAACTGGACATAATAAAATATTCAAAAATAATATTTTTATAATGTCCAGTTTTAAATCTGTTTATATTCAGTTTTAAATTTATATATGGTCAGTTGTTAAAACTCTTATAGCCAGTTTAGCGGTTGTCTACCTTTTCAGGGTATAAGTCATGACTGCTTAACCGCTCCCATGCAACCTGCTCCCAGCGTGTCCCCGGCTTTCCGTAATTGCAGTACGGGTCAATGGAAATGCCGCCGCGCGGGGTGAATTTTCCCCATACTTCTATGTACTTCGGCTCCATCAGGCGGATTAAATCTTTCATGATGATGTTGACACAGTCTTCATGAAAATCTCCGTGATTGCGGAAGCTGAACAGATACAGCTTTAATGATTTACTCTCTACCATTTTTACATCCGGCACATACGAAATTGTAATTGCTGCAAAGTCCGGCTGACCTGTAATCGGGCAGAGGCTTGTAAATTCCGGGCAGTTAAATTTTACAAAATAGTCGTTATCCGGGTGTTTGTTTACAAATGTTTCCAAAACCTCCGGCGCATAATTATCGGGATACTTTGTTCCCTGATTGCCAAGCAGTGTTACACCCTGCGTTTCTTCTTTACTTCTTCCTGCCATTATTTTTCCTTCCTTATTTATATTTTTAAAATGATAATGCCGGGTCTTTGACACCGTTTGCCGCAAATGCTTTGGCACGGTCAATGCATGTTCCGCAGACTCCGCACGGTTTTTCATTTCCCTCATAGCAGCTCCATGTATATTCATACGGCACATGAAGGTCGAGTCCGATTTTTACGACCTCTGCTTTAGTGCGTGCAATAAACGGTGCTTCCACCTTTAACTGCTTTCCGCTTCCTATATAGATAGCATCATTCATTGCCCGGTTGAACGCATCACTACAGTCCGGGTATGCGCTTCCCGCCGCATCATCGCTGTGTGCACCGTAGTAAATGGCTTCACAGCCCTTTGACAGTGCAATGCTTGCCGCACTGGATAAAAACAGTCCGTTGCGGAACGGCACGTATGTGGATACCGGTGTACCGTTTGTCTTTTCTATCTGGCTGGCATAGCTTTCCTGCGGAATCTCTTTATCTGAATGTGAAAGCAGGGAACAATCGCTGTACTGGAATATCTTTTCCAAATCCAGTGATAAATGCTCTACCTGATAATGCTGTGTTACTTTTTTCGCACACTCGATTTCTTTGGTATGCTTCTGTCCATAGTAAATGGACAGTGCAATCACATTTTCCGCACCATACTTATCAACTGCCATTCCTAAACAAGTGGTACTGTCAACGCCACCACTGCATAAAACCATTGCTTTCATTTTGAAATCTCCCTCTTAGTGTCTGTGTATATGTTTTTGTATTCGTCTTTCGGATTCCGCGTGCCGTCATGCAGCTGTGGCAGCCTTCTATATAAACAGCTACGTCTTCCGAGCCGGTCACCTGCGTAATAATATCCGCAATATCCGTGCCGATGCGTTCCTGAAGCTGTAACCGCTTTGCCACCATATCCGCGATTCTTGCAATTTTACTAAGTCCGATGACTTTACCGTTGGGTACATAAGCCACCGTAACTTTCATATCATACATTAATGCCAAATGATGTTCGCAGTAACTAAAAATGTCAATATCTTTGACAACTACCATATCACCGTAACGGTCCGTTCCGCCTTCTTCGTCTTCCGAAAATGTCTTGTCAAACATCTGTGCAATCTCTTCATTGGTATATTTCATGCCCTCAAATACTTCTTCGTACATTCTGGCAACCCGTTGCGGTGTTTCCTTTAGCCCTTCCCTGTCCGGGTCATCTCCGAGTGCTTCTAACAGCCCACGGATATGATAAGCCACCGCTTCTGTATCAATCTCTTTCATTTTTCTCTCCATTCAGTTCTGCGATAAAGTCTATTTGCTTTCATTCCGAAACAAATAGCTGTGTGAAAAATAAGCGCATCAGCGTTATTTTTCACACTAAACGCCTCTTTCATCCGGTGCCCAGATAAATTTGTGCATTTGTAACTGCATACGCACGCCGTTCATCTGATGTGCTTTCATGTATTCCACAATGTCTGCGGGTTCAATCGCACCAAATACCGGGCTGATGTATACATGACATTTCTGTGTCAATCCATATTCCTGTATTATCTGCCGTGTCTTTTCCAAATCTTCAATGCTGCCCGCCACAAATTTAACGGTATCCTGCGGCTGTAATTCGGAAAAATTCTGCAGGCGCATAAATGTTTCCATTCCACTGCCTGCCAGCTTATAATCCATGGTCATTGAAAGCCGCTCCATAGATTGCTGTTGTTGTGTTAAATGTTTTACCTGTGTACGCACATTTTCCAGACTGACACTTCCGTTGGTTTCAATCTCAACAGCTTTTCCCGCGGACAACAGTTCTTTTATCAGACCCGCAAGTTCTGTCTGCAGCAACGGTTCTCCGCCTGTCATTGTCACATTGTCTATTCCTGTGCGGCACACGTCTGCCACCAGTTCTGCCGCCGTCTTTTCGACCGCCGGGGTGTCCTGTCTGTTTGCCCACTGTGTATCACAATAACTGCAATTTAAGTTACACCCCTTAAAACGGATAAAAACTGCCAGCTCCCCGGCTTTTGTTCCTTCTCCGTTGATACTCACAAACTGTTCCACCACCGGGTACTTTATTTGATTATTCATGTTCATACTTTATTCCTCATAGCACGCCGCATTATTCGGTGTTTCATATACGGTTACACGTTTTACACGGTATCCTGCCTGCTGCATTTTTTCATGAAAATATTTTGCCATATTTTCCGCCGTCGGACGAAATGGAAACTGCAAAATCTTAAACTGCTCGCTTTCAAGCGCTGCAAGTGTCGCTTCCTTTAAACTGCCGGTTTCAATAATCAGGCAGTGATCAAGTGCATCCACACATTCCCTTAAATCCCGCTTTAAATCACCAAAGTCCACATACATGCCGCGGTTTTGTCCGTCTTCCTGTAAATCCTCCGTACAGACTTCCAGTACAACACGCCAGCGGTGTCCATGAATATTGCTGCATTTTCCGTCATATCCATATAAAAAATGCGCCGCATCAAAGCTGTGTTCCGTCTTTAAAATATACATTTTTCCTCATTTCCGTACGTTTTCCATTCTGTCATGTAACTCTTCCTGCTGATTGCCTGCTGCTGTCCTACAGAAACGTGCGCCGCAATGCGTACAAAAAGAACATGGATTCAACCCAAATCCATGTTCTAAACATACTATGCAAATTTATCCCGTTCTGCCATTGTGGCAGAATTTTCCTTTAAATATTGTATAGTCCTGGTTTTGTTTAGAGACAGGATGGTACAAACGAACTGTCTATTATTGCTGGGAAATAGGATAACAAATCCTTTTTAAAATGTCAACCGGTTTCCGGATTTTTTGTTTTACTGTTTTTCACTATTGTAATATTTATTTTTTGCAAGCAGCATATTTTTCTGAGCTTCGGTAATTGTATCAGTAATATCCGATATAAACACATAAAAAAGTCCACCGCCCGCTTCAATGGTCTGATGCTCTAAATGTCCGCAGTCATCAAGCCAGCGCACCGTGCCGTCCTTTCTTACAATACGGTATTTAATATAATCCATACTGCGGTCGGACTGCTTTATCTGATCATGAATTTCCCATTCCACGCGTGCCAGATCCTGCGGATGTACCATACCGCGGAATGAATTATGCACCTGCTCCCGGAACTCCTCTATCGTTTCACAGCCAAACAGACGGATTGCACCCGGATTGGCATAGAGCAGTTTTTCTTCGCCCACTGCACGATAGATAAAAAAGCCTTCTGACATATTTGCCAGTGTTTCTGACAGATATACCGCACGTTTATCCTTTCTTCCCTGCATCAGCGTATCAATACTGCGGATTACAATGACTGCATTCTTTGGTGTACCGTCACTGTCCCGTTCGCACACCGCTACCGTTGTCAGGCACCATTCCTTATTGTTTTTTTCATCTAACCGTTTATAGGACATTTCCAGCGTATCCTGCTTTGCAAGTCCTTTATTGAAATTTGTCAGCGAGAGAAACTTACGGATATTCTTTTCATCGGTTGATACAATCTTCCCCATATAAAAATGACGGTTAATGGATTCCTCGTAATTACCACGCTCCTGTAATGAATTTTCATCCGGGTAAATCATATGATAATAATTGTCCTTTAACTGTACAAAATAAACTTCACGATAGGAAAGCATCATACTCTTTAGAGCATTCGATGCAATATATGTATTCGTAATATCCTGTATAATCACACCGATGTAACCTTCCCGGTACTGATAATATGTAAACTGCATATACCGGTTGGAAATGTGGCTGTAAAGGTAAAATGTTTTCTTTTCACCTTTATATGCCGCATTATACATATACGTATACGCTTCCTCTACCTTATCACCGAAACTCTGATATGAAAGTGCCTTTAGCTGTTCTAAATCTCCGGTGCAGACCTGCCGCATTGTTTCATTGGCATATAAGATTTCATAATCCACCGGTTTATTATTTTCATCTAAAATCAGACGGTCAATACAAAATCCTGTCGGCATTTTTCCAAAGTGTGCTTCAAGACTTTCATAATCTTCATTAAATGCCCTATCCGTAATCTGTGTCTGCACTTCTGCCTGCTTTTTATCTGCCTGCACTTCGGTTACATTCATCAGCGAACCGTAATACTGACGGCAGCCGTCCTTCTCCCGCAGGAAAAAGACTCTCATGTATACAAGAATGACCGTGCCGTCCATCTGCATAAAATGAATATATCCATCTGCTCCGGACATCTGATTCGAAAATGCCTTCTCAAAGATTGTATGCAAAAGAACCCTGTCATCTGCATGCACATGATTCCAAAAACGCTTTCCGTAACTGTTCGCCTGCCCTGATGATGTACCCATCAACTGAAAATACTGTTCATTGACCCTGGTAATTTCAATCTGATGATCCCTCATTTCATAAAATGCAACCGGTCCTAAGACATTATTTAACATACTATCCGTAATGAAATTCGTATCCATAAATTCACGAATATGAAGCGGCTCTACCTGCTTATAAAATAAATCATGAAAATCAAGCTGGCGTTCGTCGCTTAGCAGTTCTTCAAACTGCTTGACCGGCAGCGGTTTATAAAAATAAAATCCCTGAATATAACGGCATCCTAGGCTCTGTACAAACTGTTCCTGTTTCTCTGTTTCAACACCTTCCACGATAATAGGCAGCCGAAGCAGTCTTGCCATATTAACAACAGACTCTAAGATGTTCATGCCTTTTTCTTCTTCTGTTTCACTGATATCCAGAAAACGCATATCCAGCTTTAACACATCAACAGGAATATTTTTTAACATGTTCAAAGACGAATAGCCGCATCCAAAGTCATCCATCATAACCTTAAAGCCTTTTCCGCGCAAAATGTTAACCGTACTGGTAATCCGCTCATCACTCTCTGTATATGCACTTTCCGTAATCTCCACTTTTACATAATGCTCGGAGAGCTGATATTTTTCCAATAACGAGAAAATATATGCCGGTACATCCATTGAAAAAATGTCTACCCTTGATACATTAATAGAAATCGGAACCGGCTGGAATCCCCTGTCTATCCAGCTTCTTATCCACGCACATACCTTGTCCCATACATAGCGGTCCAACCGGTCTATCATTCCGTTCTTTTCCAATACCGGAATGAATGCCCCCGGAGATACCATCGTCCCATCCGGTTTCACCCAGCGCACGAGTGCTTCTGCACCCACAATCTGATGTGTTGCAATATTACACTGCGGCTGTGCAAAAAAGGTAAATTCATTATTTTCTAAAGCCTCCTGTATCTCGGATAAAAGTTCCACTTCTTTTTCCAGCCGTGACTCCATCTCCTGTGTATAATGGCAGATATGATCAGGCTGTCCTTCAAAAGCATTAGACAGAGCCAATGTCGCCCGGTCATACATAATCTCCGGCGAATCTGTATCTGTATTAATGGAATATATACCGATAACCGGATAAAAGCCGACCGTATTGTTCCATTTATGAATACCTTTTATAATCTGTTCCTGAATCTGTTTAATAATCTCATGAGAATCCGGTATAAATATTCCAAAATTATCTGCCCCCAGATAACCTTCCACACCGTCATGCTCTCCTGCAATCTCTTTTAAACAGTTCTGAATATAAAGAATAAGTTCGTCTCCGGTTTCTCTGCCATAAAGCTTATTAAAAAGCCTGAAATGTTCAATATCGATTGCGACCATACTATATGCGCCAGAAAGTCCCATCTCCATTTTACTTCTGACATTTGACATAAAGGTACGGTTGTAAAAAAAGTCACTTAACTGTACACCCTCCATAAAAGCTACCCTCCTATCCTCACAACAACTCTAATTTTTATTGTAGTGCAAATAGAATAAAATTTCAATCCTAAAGCACCTCTATTTTATGAAAAATTACCATTCATTTTGTATATTTATAACAAAAGCCGCCCATGCAGACCTGATTTGCTGCATGGGCGGGTGTCTATATTCAGCGTATTCTACTGTAATATTCCTGTCACATCATCAAATACATACTCTTTGTCATCAATCTTTACAGTGCCTTTTGCCATTTTTCCTGTAATCATATCGAAATAGTATGTACCGTTCTCTGTTGTCTGCCAGCCCTTTACCATACGTCCGTTTTCATCGTAACGTACCCATTTAGCAGGATAATCAATGTAATATACATCTTTGCTAACTGCCTTTGAGCCATCTGTCTGTGCATCAAGCCAATACCATGCATCGGATTCCGGATCGTAAATTTCCTTTCCACGGTAATTGCTATCTTCATTTCTTAAACAACCCTGACGGTTATAATTTTCATACCAGTATGCATTTCCATCTATTGTTTTCCAGCCAAATTCTACCGCTTCACCAACTGTACGTTCTAACAGCCCCGTTTCCTTATTAAAATAATATTCCACTCCGTCTATTGTGGCATAACCCTTTGCCATTGTTCCATAAGTCAGATCAAAATAATAGGTACCGTTTTCTGTTGTCTGCCAGCCCTTTACCATATGTCCATTTTCATCATAACGTACCCACTTACCTTTTCCAGAATACGGTGAATCTGCCCAGATTCCGGCAGCGGACTTCTGATAAACGTCCTTTGATACAGTCTTTGCACCACCCTGTACGGAATCCAGCCAGTACCACGCATCAGATTCCGAATCATAGATTTCTTTACCACGATTGGTTGTTCCCTGCTTTACACCATATTCATACCAATAACTCACACCATCTTCAACAAGCCAGCCATTGAGATGTCTTGAAGTTTCTGCGCCGGAAAATGTAATCCCATACGTCTTTGCATAATACTCAGCAAAAGAACCATTATAGCCATAAATAACGCATTTATCGTCATCTGAAAATGCTGTACTGTCAATCTCCGATACACTAGTTGGAATTGTTATCTTCCTCAGGCTTTCACAATTTGCAAATGCATTGTAACCAATATTTGTAACACTATCCTCAGCAATCGTAACTTCTTCAAGTGCCAGACAATCTCTAAAGGTTGCGTTCTGTATCTTTGTAACCCCCTGTGGTATTACAACTGATGTTAGTCCTGCTCCTGCAAATGCAAAGCTTCCAACACTCTGTACACTTGATGGTATTGTGAAATCTTTCAAATTATTGCAATAACTAAATGCATAACTACCAATGCTTATAATTCCCTCATCCGGCACTACAACTTTTTCCAGATGATCACATGACCAAAATGTCCCTTCCTCAATATTCGTAACTCCCTGTGGTATTACAACTGATGTTAATCCTGTTCTTTCAAATGCTTCTGCCCCAATACTCTGTACACTTTCCGGTATCGTCAGTTCTTTTAAAATATAGCATGATTTAAATGCACCATTACCAATACTTATAATACCATCTTCATTCATTATAACTTTTTCAAGAGATGTACAATAACCAAATGTACTTTTTTCTATCGTTGTAATATTCTGAGGTATTACAATCTCTTTCAGACTGCTACAGCCATAAAATGCAGTCTCACCAATACTCTGTACACTATCTGGTATATTAACATCTGCTAAACTTTTACAATTATTAAATGCACCATTACCAATACTCTGCACACTATCTGGTATATTAACATCTGTTAAACTTTCACAATTATTAAATGTATAATTGTCAATCTTCTTTATATTATCCGGCAATTTTACTTTTTCAAGACTTTTGCAGTCATAAAATGTCGCACCATCCAATACTGTTACCGAGTCCGGTATTATCACTTTCTTTAACGAACTACAGCCCGAAAATGCACCACTCCATATCTGTGTAATTCCATCTGAAAATTCTATAATTACAAGAGAAGAACAATTTTGAAACATCTCCTTTTTTAACTCCCCTAACGATGCTGGGAGATGAATTTCTGTCAACGATTCGCAGCCCTTAAATGCACACTGTCCCATGTTTAAAATACTATCTGGCAGATTTAATACTTTCAAATTTTTACAATTGTAAAATGCATACTGCCCAATCGATGTCATTGAATCCGGCAATTTCACTGTTTCCAGACTTGTACATTTAAAAAAGGTCTGTTCTCCTATATTCTGAACACCTTCAGGCACTTCAATCTCTTTCAAACTGTTACACTCTATAAAAGCATAACCTCCAATATCGCTTACACTTGCAGGAATTTTAACATATTCCAATTTAGTACATTCTCTAAACGTACCTACTTCTATCTTTGTAATTCCTTCACTGATTACCACGCTTTTAACCTGATTCCGGATATCTTCTTTAAAAACATAACCTCCATACCATGAACCATATCCCACGCTTCCTGTTCCTGTTATAACCATCTCTCCGGTCGTACTGTCATAAACAAATGAAGCATTCTCTCCACATTGACCTGTGATATTGCTTTCACTTTCCTGTGCATATGCTGTGACTGCACTAACCGGTATATTTATAATAACTGGTGCTGCCAATGCAGCTGTCATTACTGCTGCTGATACAAGTAATTGTTTCTTCATACATTTTTCTCCTTTAAATTCATATTGCTATTGACGTATCCCTGTAATATCATCATAATAATATACATTTCCATTTGGCAATGTCGTAAGTCCATGAGCCATAATTCCCGTTATTACATCATAATAATACCAATTTCCCTCTTGTGAACAATACTCTCCCTTTACCATTTTTCCTTCTGTTCTATCTGCATTATATGGAATATAAACGCTCTTATTTCTTGCCATTCTTCCATCAGCTTCAAACCAGTACCATGCACCTGTTTTTTCATCACATACTTCAGCACTTGTAATCATGTTTCCTTCGCTATCATATAAATAATAATCACCATTTGAGCGGAAAAGACCGCACATTGTAACTTCTTGTGGTTCATCTACTATATGTGTTCCATATATATCAATATACTTCTGTATTACTTTCTTATACGCTTCTGTATTATTTTTATAATTCAGAACCATAACCGAACCGTGACGTCCCTCTATTACATCTCCATTATAATCCTTAAGTGTAACCTTTTTCTGAACTTTCCATGGCTGATCAATGCCAATTGCACATGACACATATATTCCTGTATTATCTCCGCCTTCTGCTCCTTGTATTTTTGAAAGTTTGTCAGAATATACATAATAATTTGAATTAAATTGAACCATCAATTCTATCATCACACTCATCAACTACATCAGTAGGAAGATTTATCGCCATTGGTTCACTATAATCAGCAATCGGTTGAACATTTCTTATCAAATGCTGACGTTGATTTTCTGAAATAAAATTATCCTTTGATATTCTCTGTATTTCTTCTTCATTTACAGATAGGTTATTAACTTTAATTAAGTATGGACTCATTTTGTCGTCCACCGATTCTCCACCATTCCACTGTGCAAAATATCCAGCACTGACAACATCCAAAAATATCCATCTTTATACATTATACTAGGATCATGAAAACAGCCTATAATGTTAAGATTTTTGTTAGATACTGTATCATTGTCAACTATGTCTGTTATCTGACTTTCTCCATATCCTACAATTTGGTATGCACTTCTACTATTTGGATATTTATCTGTATATGCTTCTCCAATCTTATAAAATGTATATCCGTCAAATGAAACCTATAATGTATCTGTCATATCCTTTTCACTGTTAAAAAAATGTTCCCAACATTAATTCTTTGGGATAATTCATATTATCCTCTGCCTTTACTTTAACAACAGATATATTAAATATACTTATAAATAATATACATATTAATAAAACCGCTTCTACTTTGTGTTTCTTTTTCATATTTTCTTTTCCTTTTGTACTTTTTATATGCAATTTCCAAATCTGTTATTCTACCATTTCTTTGCACCAATATTTATATTTTATACAGCCGCCCATGCAGACCTGTCTTCCTGCATGGGCGGCTTTATCCGGTTATTCTTTTGTATTTTTTACTTCTTTAAACGTTCTTTTACGCTTACGGGTTCTTTAACCTGATGCATATAAAAGAAAGAAGCTGAATTTACTGAACTTTTTGCAGTCTTTAAACCAACTGCCTTAACAGCTTTTAAAACTTTCTTCATACTTTCTTACCCCCTTTTGAATTAAAATTAATATTGCAGTTTCAAAAAGCGTCATTGCCACGATGTCCCCTACTTCTGCCAAGACACTTTTTGAAACGAATACCCCCAACAGATAGCACATGCTGATAAACCGCGATTTTTTTCGATTCATTACGACCTGTTCCCCGTCTAACGGTTTATTGGCATGCGGCACCGGAGCGAGCCACCAGATGATTCCCGTACCGACAGCCGCCAGCAGAAGCACTGCTGTAAAATGACTGTTCAGTTCCCCCGCTGCTGTCAGATTCAATATGTACAATCCGACCGTAGCACCTGCACATCTTACCTTTGTGGCTGCATGGTATCCTCCTGTGAAACTTCTAAGCACTGTAAATGACACAATAAAACAAATGCTTTGCCAGAATCTGCCCCACAATATGCCTAAAACTACTAAGAGCAGTGTTTCCAGAACACCGTCCATAAAAATCTCCAGCCCATATTGATAAATGTCAGCTTCATCTTTTTCAATCATCTGTTCCCGGGATAAATAGTCCGAAAGAATTCCCGCCAGCCGATGTGTCATTCGCTTTTACTCCTTATCTGTTTCTGCCCGAATCATATCTTTTTTCTGAAAAATTTTCAATAGGTTTGTCCTACTTTGCAGATATATGACGTACTTTGCAGATTTTTCGTGTAATAAAATATATTATACACAAGCAATATGCACCATAAACCGGCTGTTTTCTTCTGATATATCAATCAGTCCTCCATATTGATTCACAACTTTTTTCACGCTTAATATGCCAAGTCCGTGATTTTCAGCATCTTCTTTCGTGGTATGTAACTGCGGATTTCTGTCCAACACGGATTCTTCTATATAATTACTTACAATAAAATGACGGATATTATTGACTTCAAAACAGTCTACGCCAATAAATCTTTTTGCCTCCGGCAGATTTTCCTCCGCCCGGATTGCATTGTCCATTAGGTTTGAAAATACAATCGCCATATCCATTTCACGTTCTTTCGGATAGCTGGTTGTAATCTGCCAGCGCACAAAAATGTCCTTTTTCCGGCACAGCTGCGCTTTTTCATACATCACCGCGTTAAGCATTTCGTTATCCACAATGTAGTAAACATTTACTCCGATACTGCTGACTGCACCCGTAAAACCTGCCATCTGCTTTTTTGCCTGTTCCACATTTCCTTCTTCGAGAAGCTTTGTCCACGCCATTGCATAATGTTTTAAATCATGGCTTAAAATTCTTGTTTCCCTCTGCATCTGATAAGCTTTTTCAATCATTGCTTTCTGTTTGTCCAGCTGGATTGCTACGATTTTGCCCTCGTTCATACGCTGATTCATCTTACTGATATGCAGTGCCAGAAATGTACAGCACCCCAGAATCACCAGCTGTAAGGTGAAAATTCCGAGAATATGTCCCTGCTCTTTTCCGTATATGCCGGTATTTAAGTTTATTTCTAACAGACTAATCAGGATAAATGCCGCCGCAATCAGAATCAGTAAAATTAACAGCCACTCCTGCCATTTTAAATACACTCTGTTTTTTCTCTGTATCATCGCTGCCCATATCAATATCACCAGCAACAGTCTTGCAATTAAGATAGAGCAGATTCTTGTGAAAATATTTCCTGTAATCAGTACCGACATCGGTTCTCCGGTTACCAGTGAAATCACCGGAAAACAGACACTGCTTGACACAATATACAGTATCATAATAATGATGCTCCACAAGCACCATGACCGCCAGCTTTCTTTTAAACATACATAACACATTCCAATATTGACTGCAATTCCCAATATAAACTGCTGTACCGGCAGCTGAATCAGGTATTGCGCACACAAGTACTGTAGCAGCATAAATAACACCAGATATTTGCTTTTCCCTTTACGGACCCCCAGTATGTATGCCAGCGAACCTATCATAAGCACGCCGTCACCCAGGCTTGTAATCTGCTCTACTATTATATTTAACACTTTTTCCCTCTTTTCTATCTGTACATACTGTTTCCCATTTTTCTGATATACCGCAGGTAGCGTGCCTTACACATTTCAAATTTTCCTCTGCTGATTCGGATAACTTCGTTATTACTCATAACAATTTTATCGCGCTGTATCTCGTATATGTATCTCATATTACATAAGTAGGAATAATGTGGACATAAAAAATCTCCGGTTTCAGCCAGATATGCGAAATCCGAAATTTTTCCGCGGACCTTTAATACTTCTTTCTGTGTGTGGACATACAAATGATGGCTTTGTACTTCGATGTAGATGATTTCCTGCTGTGGTAAAATCGTCGTAACCCCTCCGGTTTCATCAAACTCCAGACATTCCGTTTTTGTATTCTGCTGTATCCAGCTTTCTACCGCCTCTGTAAGTTCTTCCTCCAGATGTGATTTTCTGACAAAACGAAACGGTCTGAAATGAATGGATTCAAACACCAGATTTTCCATACTGCTGACAAAAATAATATTTTCCCCTCCTGTTATTTTATATAATTCCTCTGCAAGCGTAAAACCTGAAACCTCGCCCATTTGGATATCAAGCAGAACAATATCGTAAGGAACCTGGTGCAGCACGTCTAAAAAATGCTGTCCGGTCTGAAATTCCTCAATCCCGGCTTCCAGTTCTTTTTGGGAAAATATATTTTTGACAATTTGGACTTCCTGCATACGTTCCTGCATATCATCATCGCAGACTGCAATCGTAAACATCACTCTTTCCTCCGTTTTGTGTTTTAAACCATTCCCCCGATTTATATATCTATTATATATGAATTACGGCAGTTGGGCAATACTCATTCCAACACGGGCATGAATCTTCATTTTTGATTAATTTCATCACAAAACGGCACAAAAAGTCTCTCTACTCAAAATAATATAAATATACATCTTCTAAATCAATATTATCTTCTACCGGCACGGCTTCTTTAGGCAGCGTATCCCCGACAAGCCGCAGTGCCAGTCCATTTTTCCGCTGACGGATATTTCCGACTTTATACTCTGCCTGCAATGCACCGACATCATCCAGCGTGCAGGTAATCTCAGCGACCTTTCCCTGCATTTTCTCAATCAGTTCCACCGGAGTCCCCGTTGCTACAATCTGTCCCTTCTTTATTAAAAGGACGTGGTCTGCAATGCACTCAATATCACTGACTACGTGGGTTGCAAATAAAATGATTTTATCCTTTGACAGTTCGGCAATGTAGTTACGGATTCCGATACGCTCCTTTGGGTCAAGTCCCGCGGTCGGCTCATCCAGAATGAGTATTTTCGGATTGCCGAGCAGTGCCTGTGCCAGCAGCACACGCTGTTTCATGCCGCCGGAAAAACCGCCGATTTTTTTATGGGCAACTCCGGTTAAATTGACAACCTCAAGCAGTTCGTCAATCTGCTGATTGACCGTTTTGCCCTCTGCATTTTTCCCTTTTAAACCTTTGACCTCTGCCATATATTTTAAAAATGCTTTGGGTGAAAAATCCTCATAAAATCCCTGCTGCTGTGGCATATAACCGACAATGGCACGAAACCTTTTCCCCAGCTTTAAAATATCTTCTCCGTCATATAAAATCCTGCCGCCGTCACTGCCGTTATCGCGGCTGACATTATCTGTTATCAGGTTAATCATCGTACTTTTTCCGGCGCCGTTTGCCCCCAGTATCCCGTAAATTCCCGGCTTAAAAGTGTAAGTTACTTTCCGTAATGCCTGTACCGTACCGTATGTTTTAGATAAGCCCTCTAACTGTAATTCCATATTTTTCACCTTTCCTTTATACAAGCTGTGTCACCTGATGCAGTATCCACACCAGCAAAATAACGCCTGCCAGTACTGCCGGCATCAAGGCTCTGTTTCCCTTTTTTCCAATCGCTCTAGATACCAGCATGGCAGCTGTCATTGTAAACAATGCTACAACCAATCTTACAAGCAGTAATATCATAAGCCACCCTGAAATACTCACATGACCTGCAAGCCCGCCCCACGCATTTTCCAGAAATGTAAGGCTTAACGCCGGTGCTGCCAGATACGGCATACCGTAAATGTGGTTCAGATTCCAGATATCAATGCCGTAAACCGCCGCCGTCAGCCCTATGGTCAATACAACACAGGCGGTAATCTTCCAGCGCATCACCGCCGCTCTGCCGTTTGGCGCACTGTGTACAATCTGATACATGCCGGTTCTGTACTCCATGGCAATACTTTCAGACACAATAATCATAATTGCCGTTACCAGTGCAAGGATTAAAATAAACTCACGCTGTCTGCTGTATTTTCCGAAAATTTCTTCATATCCTCTGTCGGAAACCAGCCATATTTCCTGTCCGGTTGTTTCCCGTATCTGCTCTGCGTAAGAGAGTTTGCTTTGGTACTCCTGAATCGTATTTACAACCTGTCTTTGATACTGCAAGGCACTGACTGCCGCCGTATACTCTTTTAATTCAATTTCACCGGTCTCATATGCCGCCGCCGCTTCTTCCAATGCTTCCTGCGCCTGCCGGTATGCTTCGAGCCGTTCCTGCACATAATCTTCAATATAACCGTACTCTTTTCCGCCATGCTCTAAATACATTTTGTCATACTCTTTCTGTGCATCGGTAAATGTCATCTGTCCGGTTGTACTGAAATATGCCGCTATGATTATCAGTGCTGCCACCGCCCACAAGGCTTTTCCTGTTATCACCAGCTTATGCAGTTCTTTTAATACCACCGGATATTTTGCAAATACGCGCTGATACTGTCCGTGAACCGCCGTAAACATGCGGGATAACAGTGACACTTTTGTATTCGGCCGCATGGCGGCATAGCGCATTACCGCAAAAATTCCGCAAAACAGACCACACACCGTTAAGAAAAACAATGCCACGGAAAAGACCGAAAATACATAATTTTGAAAACCCCAGTTGATATACGTGCTGTACAAATCACTGATTTTTAAAAAGCTGACAACATTAATATAATGAAAAACATTATACACGCTCTGCACTTCGATTTTCTGATAGACGAGAATCTCTATGCCGACAAATGCAGCTGTGCAAATCAGCGTATGGTTGCGGTTGCGGAATGCCATAAACAGCGCCCATAAAATGATACTGAATGCCGCTAAAATAAACCATGACAGGAAAAACAGCCGTAAAATATATGCGCCTTTACTGAGTGTATATGTAAATTTTCCAAAATTCACAAAGGTCTGTACCGGATTTGCCAAATCCTTTACTCCGCCGTATAACAGCATCGCTGTAAGAAATGTCGTGCCGTACAAAAGAAAGAGAATTGCAAAGGAACCGCCCGCTAACAACAGCAGTCTTTTGAGGGCAAGTACAGTTCTTCCGTTTGGGGTGTTATGTACAATCTGCCACATTCCGTTTTCACGTTCATCAAAAAGGGAATAAATCACTGCAACCATAAGCGCTGCCGCAATGTAATACATCAGGTTGTAGTGAACAAATGCATCTGCGCCCTTATCGTTGTCTAACTTCAGTTCGACATTCTGTACTCTTTCAAAGTCCTGTGCCGTCCTTAAAATGTTGCTGTAGGAAAATGTATTCTGCTTGGAGAAAATACGGAATCGTTTCATATTTTCTGCGTTTGCCATGACTGTATCAATGGAAGTCTCATATCCGTTCAGATATTCGAGCTTACTGCGCAGCTGCTTTAACTGTAATTCCAACTGGGTCTGCTGTTGCGCTGTCAGGCTCTGATGATACGCAATCATTTCACGACTGCCTTCATCGACTTCCGATAAAAGTTCTTCCGATGTCTGCTTCTGTGCCGCATTTTCTGCCGTCTGGCTGTTCTGCATTTCATTTTGAGCAGTATTTTTCGTTTCTTCCTGACTGTTCTCCTGCTTTAAAATTTTTGCATATTTACGGATATTACTGAATTCCGTTCCCAGCCGTTCCTGCGCCTGTTCCAGACTCATATTTTCATAACGCTCAACCAGCTTCTGATACTGTCCCGCCGCAAAAAACATTTCCGTAAGGCTTCTGCCTGCCAGCTCGCTGTACAAAAACAGACACAAATTGCCTAGCACTGCCACCGCAATCAATATCCACATTTTTTTATGAAAAACCCTTTTTACTTCTCCCATATTTTTCTCCTGCATATGACAATTTTTAATTTACCTGAATCCACTCGGATTTATCTGACAAATTTTCTTTTTTCATATATTCCAGATTATCTCCGTTTTCTTCAAACAAATAGTCTGTGTCGCCAAAATAAACGACACCGTTGCAAAGAATTTTGGCAATCTGATTCCCTTTGGTATCCAGCACATAACAATATCTTTGGGTGCGTGTTTTTGTTTCTGTGGCTCTGCCTGCGCCGTTGTTAAAAAGATACAGATTTTTTCCGTCATAAGACATTTTGCACTGTATCAGTTCATCTTCCGCCGGATAAATAAGAGTATTACTGCCCTGTGTCATGTCATAGGCATAAAGCCCCGTTCCCTGCACAAAATAAAACAGCGTCTGATTTTCTGTATCCGCATGATAGTCACAGACATCGGCATCTATAACCTTTCTGGTATCTCCGGTGGCAAAATCATATTCAAACAAGCCTTTATAATCAGATGACACAGCCTTGGTTTCCTTATTCTTTGTATATTCCCGGATAACAAAATATAGTTTATCGCCAAAGCTTCTGCCGCGGTCAATAGAAGCTCCTGTTCCCGTATAGGAAAAAACGGTCTGTTCCGTTCCGTCTGTCAGCGAAATTTTTTTAATAACTTCTTCTGCTTCTTCCTCCTGACCTGCATGTCCGGTATCATCATATGCGTAGACATCATTTTCATGAAAGACAAGTGATATGCTTGATACGCCTGTATTGGCAAATAAATCGGCAATGGTTTCTCTTGCACTTCCGTCTGTATGGATGCGCACAAGTTTTCCCATTCCGCCTTCACATTGAATCAGATACAGATAACCGTTATAGCAGTATATCGTATCGGTCAGATACAATGCCGAACCGGTCTGCTTCATATCACAAAGATACGCATTACAGGTATTATCACTATGCGTACATTCCGGTTTTGCACAGACTGCAACCGCTTCCTGTGTTGTTTCATCAAAAAATGCTATTTTTGAAATTCCATCTGTTGTCTGAATAAAATAATAGCCGCCCATGCCCTTTGCAACTGCATGGTTGTCGGGATTCCAATAGTTCTGCGATTCATTTTGTGTTGTGCCCCACTGCCCGATGGCCACGTTTACTGTATTCTTATCAGGATTTTCACGTACCTGATTTTTCAGGACAAACCCTAAAATTACCGCCGCAGTAACAAGGACAACTGTACACGTTATCATCATTTTTTTCTTCATTGGTAATCACCCGCTTTCACGTTCTAAATTAATTTTAATTAACCGGTATCCATTCTTTTGCTGTCAGGATATCTGCTTTTTCAATATAATATTTTTGTCCTCCGCCCCATGAATCTGCGCCAAAAACATTCTGCTCATCGCCAAAACAGGTAAAATACATACCTTCTGTAGGAATCTTGTTCAATTCATTTCCGTCTGTATCCATAACATATAAATAAGTATCTGTACGCTTGAAAAAGTAAACAGAATATTGTTCATTACTCATATATAAATATTTTCCGTCAAAGGAAAGCTGGCAGATATTTGTTTCATTTTCGACCATTTTGTAGATTCTTTCCGCCTTGCTGTCCGACAATTTACGTTTATATAAACCGTCATTAAATACATAATAATAAAGCGTTTGTGAAACTTCATCTACTGTGTAATCCGTTATGTCCCCGGACGATATATTTTCTGTTTTCTTTGTTGCATAATCATATGCAAAAATGCCTTTACGCGTGTAAGTACGCTCTGCATGCTGTTCTGTACTTTCACGTCCCTCATCTTCCACTAAAAAGAATAATTTTCCCCCATAGCTTTTGGCGGCATGAATCACCGCACCATAACCTGTGTACTCATAGGCATGTTCATCTTCTTTTCCGTCTAACGAACGTCTTCTAAGTACGGCTGTGGATTCCTCATATCCTGAAACACTTCCCTGTCTTTGATAAATGTACACATTTTCATCATGAAAGGTCAGACAATATGCCGGAGAAACAGCTCCGATTTCAAACAGCCTTTTTCTATATGAACCGTCCGGTGCAACCTGCTCAAGATAGGATAAGCCATCAGTATCATCATTGTAAATCACATAAACCATGCCATTATAATAATAAATTTGCTGTGCATTATATTTTTTGCTTAAATACGCATTGCAATTTTCATCTGTATGACTGCATTCTGCCTTTGAACATAACGGAATTGTGTTTTTAGTTTCATTATCAAGATAGCATATTCTGTTTGTCCCCGCCTCAATTTGTTCTATACAGTAATATCCGTTTTCACATTTTGTAATATACCGCCCAAAGATATTCCAATACGGCTGGTCATCTTCAGTTGAAGGATTCAGTGTAACCGAAGTCTGCTTTTGGGTACATCCGGTGGCAAATATGCTTGTAAATAATAAAATTGTAACTGTGAGTATGATGTATCTTTTTTTCATGGTAATCACCTCCCCTTCTTGAAATACTGTGCTAAACCCTTATAATAAGGGTTTAGCATAGTATTTTTTACTTTAATACCAGAAAACCTCATTTCCACTAACTGTAGTTCCGGACTCTGGTCCATCTACACGAATAACATACTCCACACTTGCCATCTGATTATCGGTTGTATTACGCGCAGAACCTGAGCAAGCAGTTGTCTGATCTGCCGCAGCATATATGCTATAACCTAATCCATATACATCATACGCTGTTCCACTGATACGAAAATCACTTGTTTCATCTGTACGTGCTGAAATATATGCACGGTCATATTCAACACCAACTGTATACCATACATGCGTATCTCCAGCATACGTTTCATCTGAGTAGCTATCAACTAAAAATGAACCACCTCTTGCCTGTCCTGCAAACGCCATTACACTTCCTGCCACTGTCATTACTGTTGCCAATCCTGCTACTGCCGCTTTTTTGAAAAATTTGTTTTTTACCATAGTTTAATCTCCCTTCAATGACTATACTTAACCATTCCCGCCATTTGCAGAATGAACACGCTCATCATCGCCATATTGATACTGTATCTATATGACGGTAATTTCATCCATGCAAAAAAACATGACAGTATCACCCCTATGATACTGTATACGGCGCTTTTGCAACGATATGCCCTTTTTTCATGTTCGTTTAACGGATTATTACCATTCTGCACCGGTGATAACCAAATAATCATGCCACACATGATACATAGATGTACTATACAAAATATACTGTTCATCTTAATATTTTGTATTAAAAACAGGTTTATCGTAACGAATACTGTTGACAATATCGTACATCTTAATCTTGTGTCTGCATGATAGCCCCCTGCATATCTCCTGACTGTTGAAAATGTAACTAGAAATACTGCCGTTTCACAAAACATATGCATTCCAAATCCAATTATCAGAAATAATGCAATATGTCCTAATGATATCACTGTCTGCTTAATTCCGTAAGTTACTATTTCTCTTTCTTCCGGTAAAATAATCTCATATTCAACCAAAATGTCGCTAACTGTTTTTCCCCTAATCACGTTTACTTCCCTGATACTTTTTTAACTGCTTAACCGTCTCCGGTATCTGTGGCTGATACATTAAAAAAGTACACGCGGAATTTGCGTCCTTTTTCGCTGTTTCCTTAGAAATTTTTGCAATTCCCGTCAATACTGCTTCTGTCACTTTTTTCATAACTGCTTACCCCTTTCTGTTACTTTCCCCTGTTTCTATCCTTACATTAACATGGGATTTTTCAAAATCAAGCAATGTTGGTTTATTCTGCAAAATGTTGGTTTATTCGGTAAAATTTTTACATTAATAAAGAATTAATCTGACAACAAATTCCCCATTTTGCGTATCAAAATCTATTACCCCATGATATTGTTCTACAATTTTTTTAATATGTTCCAATCCGATTCCATGCCGGTTTTTATTCTGTTTTGTTGTTTCAAATACATCTTCCCTCCTCTTTAAAACACCGCGATATGGATTCTTCACCTTTATGACCATTTTATTTTCATGCTGGCGCATAACAAATTCAATCGATGCATTTTCAATATCTTTGGCTGCCCGAATGGCATTATCCAGTAAATTTCCGGTAATAGTACACAAATCGACATCATTCCACCGGGTGTTTTTTGCGATTGCAACTTCTGTATTTATACAAATTCCCTGTCTTTTAGCTTCTTCATATTTATAAGAAATCAGCGCATCCAATGATACATTTCCCGTTGAAATCCGATACCCCCCGTTATCGGACATATCTAAAAAACGTTGTACATAGTTTATGACTTCTTTATCCTGATTTTGTTCCGCCAAAAGGTATATAACCCCAAAATGATTTTTCAAATCATGTCTTAATGCCCGTGTATTTTCAAAAAGCTCCTCATAATGGTAAAGCTGCTGTTCGTAATTCCTGTTCTGCTCTTCTATTTTATTTTCCTTTATCTTTTCAGCCATGAACTGCGACAATACATCATATAGATAAAAAACAATAAGATTCATCAACAGTAACAATACAAAACTCACACCCGTAATCAGATTATATTTTTCCGGCAGCATACAAAGCACCGCCGCAATATAAATTGAAAATACAGGCAGTAACAGCAGCAATACCCAATACATTCCCGGTATTTCTTCTCCCTGACCGGTCCGTTTTATTTTCTCGGTTCCGAGTACAATCGGAAAACAGGAAATATTTGCAATAAAATACTGAATCATCGTGTAATCTCCCATATTCTGACTGGTAAGCTCCGGCATGACATTTACCGATACAAGCACTGCTATTGCCTCTGTACAGATTGATAAACCCAACTGTACCATGACATAAAACATTCTTTTGCGCAGTGTTGCCTGATATATGTATGTAACCGCCATTAAACTGACAATGTTTACCGCTAACGTAACGACCGGTACACAAATTTGAATATATACGATTGAATTTATTACATAATATATCAGATATATAAAAAATACATATTTCTTATTAATTTTATATTGGGTAAAAAATATATTATAAAACCGATATATTAAATACACTCTGAATATATTGGTAATTAAATATCCTGCTGTTCCCATATCCTGTCCCTAATCCATAAATTTTAAATACGTTCTCTGCGCCTCTTTCTGATAACTCCGGCTTGTATAATATATCTTTCCGTTACTCATTTGTATCCTGTCTTTATGAAACTGCCGGATATATTCCATATTGAGGATAACCGCCTGATTTATCTTTAAAAATCCGTGATGTCTGACCTGTTCTTCTATCTGCTCCATTGTTGCCCTGAACCGTTCTTCGCCCTCTGTTGTTGTCATGAGAATATATCTTTTATCAGTTTCAAAGGAAATAATTCTGCCAACGCTGACTGCATAAACCTGATAAGATTTCCTATAATAAAATTTATGCTTACGGACAGTCCATTTTCCATATGCCATTGCAATACATTCACGCACTTTAGCTTCATTTAACGGCTTTGCTAAAAAATTTAGCGGCTGAAAATCAAACAATTCGCGCTCATATCCTTCTTTTCCGGTCATATATACAATCTGCATCGTATCATTATGATCTTCTTTCCGGATTTTCCTGCTGATATCTATTCCTGTCATATCCCCCAGTTCAATATCCAAAAATAGTAAATCCACATTATTTTTTGCCATATATTCCATCAACTGTCCACCGGAATAAAATCCCTTTACTGTCTGTATCTGTTTCATGGACTGCTGTTCCGCAATTTGAACAAGCTGTGCTGTAATTTCTTTCATATCATCGCAAACTGCAATATTAAACACGCTAATCTCCATTCCTGAGCGACTTTTTGCGAAGAAGCGATTTCTCATCTGCTATCATAGGTGTTTGCTTTCGTTCGGAAGCAAACATCTGTGTGAAAAATCAGCACATCAGTGTGATTTTTCGCACTATCCCCTCCGCAAATCACGAACTTTTTCTTTATTTTATCATTTTGTTACCGGATATACAATAGTCATGTCCTACTTTGCAGATATATGACGTACTTCGCAATTTTTAATTCTTTTAATTTTTATATTTAACTTATCATATATATTAAAGATATAAAATCAGACTGCCGCTTTCCGATTTATTGAAGGCATTCAATATATCCCTCACGTTCCGGCGGCAGTCTTTTCATATTACGCAATTCTTTATTTTATTCTTTATGGCTTTGCTCTATTGCTTCTATTTCTTCTGATTCCACAAACGTTCTGCTGTCGGCTTCCAGTTTTCCGCATAAGATTCGCATTTATCACACAAATGGTCTACGGATTCCATATCCTGATAATCGGTGTTGACAGCGCCTGTTTCTTTAACCATCTGACGGAGTTTTTCCGGATTTTCAAGCATCGGACATGGACGCAGATGATTGTCATTAAACGGCTGGTTGTCATGATATGCCTGGAAAATCGGACTCTTTAATGCTTCAAGCAGTGTGCAGTCATGAATATTTACATTTGAATAATGAATAAATACACATGGCTCTACATCGCCCTTTGCATTGATATGTAAGTACCGTCTGCCGCCTGCAATACAGCCGCCAACAAACTGACCGTCATTCTGGAAATCCATCCCGAAAATTGCCTTTGTTTCACGGAAATGACGGATTCTCTTATACATTTCCTCACGCTGCTGTGGTGTCGGCAGTAATTCCGGCACTGCGGAATTGCCAACCGGCATATAATGGAAATACCATACAAATAACGCGCCGCTTTCAATCATCATATCATAAAAAGCTTCGCTGCTGATATCTTCAAAATTCCTGCTTGTGTAGCAGGTTGAAATACCAAACGGCAGTTTGTGGGACTTTAACAGTTTCATTGCGTGCTGAACCTTCTGGAATACACCGTCACCACGGCGTCCGTCATTGGCATCTTCAAAGCCTTCCAGACTGATTGCCGGTACGAAATTCTTTACACGAAGCATTTCCTGACAAAATTCTTCATCAATTAATGTACCGTTTGTAAATGAAAGGAACTCACAATCCGGGTTCATTTCACAAATCTTGATTAAATCCTGTTTACGAACCAGCGGCTCACCACCGGTGTAAATGTACATATAAGTACCGAGTTTTTTGCCCTGCTTTACAATGGAATCAATCGTTTCAAGGCTTAAATTCAACTGATGTCCGTACTCTGCAGCCCAGCATCCTGTACAATGCAGATTGCAGGCTGATGTCGGATCAAGCAGAATTGCCCACGGAATATTACAGTTATTTTCCTGTGAAAGCTGGTCCTGTAACGCACTTCCGTTCAAACTTGCATTAAAAATAAAGTTCTGGAAGAACGCTTTTCTTACACCCGGGTCTAATTCATAAAGTCGTAAAATCAACTCATACCAGTTGCCTTTTTCCTGTATTACCTTACGAATCATATTACGCTGTCCTTCGTACCAGCCCTGTGGTGCGAACCGGTCAACCATTTCCATCAACTTTGGAATATTTTCTTCCGGGTCTTTTTCCAGATATTTTAATGCCTGTTTAATACCAAAATCCTGCATTCCCTTTTGTAATTTGTTCGCCATAGTAATCTCTCCATTTCTTCAGTCTCGATATGCGTTAAATTTTACTGTGAAATGAAACAATTTACATTAGACACAACGACATTTTTGTAACAATTTAGGACGAATTTAAAAATTGTTACATTTTGGGACATTTTTGGAAATGTGTGGCTTTTCTATAAACGTTCCCGGCTCAAGCATATTTCAAAATTAAATGGATTGGGTAAAAATGAACTTAAAAAACGGATAACAGCTACCCGTTATCCGTTTCTACATATTTTATTAATGCGCCGATGCTCGACTGCAACATTTTAATAAATAATTCCGGCTCTGTACATTCTTTTTCCGACAGCCAGCGCTCCAGCGCCGCAATAAATGCATCCGAATAAAAATTGATGCAGAATTCTTCATATTGCGGGTCTGCCAGAATATTTTTTACAACCATTTTTAACAATGGCTTTAACGTTTCCCTGAAATGTTCTACAAAAGAATTCTGCCCTTCAATCTGCAGTGCCTTTCTGTAAAATAACTGGTTTTCGTAAAAATACTGACAGCTGTCCTCCAAAAAACGCCACGACCAGTTTGGCAGATTGTAGTCCCGGACATGGACAGCCTGAAAAAATTCCACATCAAAAATCCAGTTCACCAAATCATATTTATCTTTAAAATGATAGTAAAAGCTTTTCCGGTTCATGCCACATTTTTCACAAATGTCGGAAACACTGATTTTAGAAAACGGTATCTGCTCCATTAATTCTTTCATTGCCATTGCAAGCGCTTTCTTGGTAATATTAGAATCTGGCATTTCAGATACAACCCCCTTCCTCTTTTTCGCACTGTATTATATTATATACAATTCAGACACACTTTTCAATTGTGAATTTGGTACGATAAAAGGTTCTATACTGCTAATACTGATATTTACCAAAGTTCTACAATGGCACGCACACCTTTATTGGTATCTGTAAAACCGACAACGTGTCTGTCTTCATGCTGGATATACACGCCGGTAATTTCTTCTCCGTAAAGAATTTCCTTCTTATATGAAATGCGGATATGATTCTTTTCGCCTTCTTCATAAATCTGCTGCGGTAGAAGCTCTCCGGCGGCATCTAAATAAGCTAAGTTGTGCATATGCATATTGGAATCAATATCCCGGCGCAGCACTTTATAATCTTGCTTTGCTACATTTTCTGCATCAAAAAATCCCTTCGGATACGCCATATTTTCAAGTTCTTCCTCAAATGCAAGGCTCTCCGGTTCTCCCTGATATTTCTCTATCAATTCCTGTGTAAGCCGCAAAGGTCTGCGTTTTAAAATATCAATCAGCACCCAGCGCGACGTTGCCCTTGCAATTTTTTCCCCCTGCGCATCAAACAGTTCAAAATCCCTGTACGCACAGGCGATATTGTGATTTCTTGACCATGTGTATGCCGTGATTTCATCCCGGTAATGCGGACGCTTGATAATCTCAATTTTCCAGTCCAAAACAACCCACGCCTGTCCGGTCCGCTCCACTGAATCCAGTCCGTATCCGACCGAATCCGAATGTAATCCTCCAATATCTTCCATCATTGTCACTAACGCTCTGTTTGTTGCATTGCCCTTGACGTCAACATCTTCAAGACCAATCTGGTAGTTGTGTTTATACTTCATACAAATCCCCGCTTCCCAGCCATGCCACAGTCCAGCTGATTATTTTCATAAGGAAAGTATAACATATATCGGAAAATTTTGCGACTATGATGTTTTTCTGTATTCAAACAGCTATTTTATTGTAAAAAATATTTTGGATATAGTACAAAATAGAGTAGTCTTTCCTAGTATTTGGTTTAATTCTTTGTTATAATTTTTTATGTTGTCGCACCCATTCTGGCAACAGAAAGGGGGTGTACTCATGCAAACTATTATATCCTTTTATGTTTCTGTCATGGCAGCTATTGTTAGTTACTTTATTTGCAAATGGTTAGACAGAAATACCCGTGACAACTAGCCTAAACGGAACTCAACCGTATAAAATGAGAAATCCCCTTAGTAACGGCCATTACTAAGGGGATTTTTGTACTCATGCGCTATCTGTGTCAATTTGACACTTATATCCTTTTAGCTATTGCTATTATAGCATATTCAGACAGCCCTTTCAAGTATTCCATTTTTTAGTTTATTTTATACACCGGACAAACTGTAACATTCTATAATTATTCCCCCTTCCCCGTCTTATGGAATTTCCCCGTAATCGTTACTACTTCCACGCGGATTACCATTGTCTTTTCAATGGCTTTTTCAAGCATTTCATATGGAATATCTGTGTAATGATTCATGATTTTTTCCAAATATGTCCGCTTTTGTGCATCATCTGCAATTTCTGCATTTCCCGTACCGCAGACGCTTTCATAATCCATGTAACTGTTGCAGGCAACAGAACTGATCCTTGCTTCCTCATGGACGTCCATTTCAAAGGCAACCCTGCCGTCTTTTTCTATGAGTTCTTTTTTCGTTCCCGCATTTGCCCCGTGAAAATACAAATAGATTTTATTTCCTTCTCTTTCATATCCGAAATTCATCGGTACAAGATACGGATATCCGTCATGATTCATTGCAAGGCGGCAAACCTTACATTTGTCTAATACCGCACAGATTTCTTCGATACTTTTCATTTCATTTTGTGTTCTACGCATCCTTTTTTCTCTCACAAATTCCGATTAAGATTTTTTTCCTTAAGATTTTCCTCACGCTTGTCGTCAAATACAACCGACGCATTGTCAAGAAATTCCTTCTTCCAATTTCGGAGCAGATTTGGCTGAATAT
>OGLM01000818.1_pt1 | contig 36097 bp, 24 predicted proteins | sample 1572531 | NCBI WGS metagenome assembly OGLM01 (sample SAMEA2581909, study PRJEB24529) | metagenome | biome: Human gut stool | place: China | collected 2011
TTTCATATATATAATGTGTATCTTGTGCAATTTTATTCCAATTAAATTCTTCTTTTACTTTTGCTTTTGCATTTTTTGCTATATTACTTGCCAATTTTCCATCATACAATATACTTAATACAGAATCTGCTATAGAATTTGGATTTCCAGCATATGCTTTCATTCCATTTATTCCATGGTCTACTATTTCATTTAGTCCCCCAACATCAGATACTACTGTAGGAACTCCAGCAAGCATTGCCTCTAATGCAACTATTCCAAATGGCTCATATGTACTTGGAAATACAGCTACATCTGCACATTTGTACATTTTTTGAACTTGTTTTGCATTCAAATAACCTGTAAAATATACCTTGCTAGAAAGCCCCATTGCATCTACCTGACCTCTTAAGTCATCTAGCATGCCACCCTTTCCTGCAACTATTAATTTTGCATCATTATAATTGCTTAAAATTTTTGGCATAGCAGATATTAAATGTTGAACTCCCTTTTCATATACTAGTCTTCCCATAAATAATATTGTTTTTTCGTTATCCATTGCATATTGTCTTCTAAATTCATAGTCTCTTTCTATTCCATTAAAATTGGTTATATTAATTCCATTTGGAACAACATTTATTTTATCAAATGGAAGTCCAAATAATCCTTGTACATGACCTTTCATAAAATTACTATTTACTATAACTTCTGTAGCCTCATATGTTAATAACCATTCTGTATCATTTATATATCTTTGAGCTTCATCATGTATGCCTGAATTTCTTCCTGCCTCTGTAGCATGTATTGTTGCTACAACTGGAATTCCAAATGCTTGTTTTAATGTTTTTGCACTTGTTGCTACTAGCCAATCATGTGCATGTATTACATCAAACTTTCCTTCTTTTCTTATTATTTCAGATGCTTTTGACACCATATTAAAGTTAAGTTGCATAACCCAATCTATAAAATTATTAGGTCTTATCATATAATTTTCTACTCTATATACCTTAACTCCCTTATCATTTTCATATTCTGGTAATTCTCCATCCCTATATGTTACTACTGTAACTTCATGTCCATCCTTTATTAATCTTTTAGACAAATCGTGAACTACCCTTGCAATTCCTCCTACTATTCTAGGTGGATATTCCCATGTAAGCATTAAAATTTTCATGGTCAAAAGCCTCCTCTTTCTTTTTCTTTAGATATTTAATTTATTGGTTATATTCTATACAAAAATTCTACAAAAGTAAACAGTATTTTTACTTTTTTTATTATTTCTTAAATAAAAAATAAGGGTGTCCCTTTTTGTCCAAATTGCCCAGTTAGGGACAGTCCCTAACTGGGCGAATTTATTTTTCTAGCAGCCAATCTAAAACATTAACTTTTTTTATTCCGTCATAATCAGCTATTGGATCTATATCCATTGTAAGTATATATTTAGGATAATGGTCATTTATATCTTGTAATGGTGTTAATTCTCTTTCTAATGTTGCCTTTTCTCTTGTTGTATATGCCACTTGAAAATAAGTAAAACCTTCTTTATTTTCAGCAACAAAATCTATCTCTTTTTCTCCTGCTTTTCCTATATATACTTTATAACCTCTCCTTATAAGTTCAAGGTATACAATATTTTCTAATATATGACCTACATCTATATTTCTTCTTCCTAATAATGCATATCTCATTGTTACATCAGTTGCATAATATTTTTCCCCTGACTGTAAATATTGTTTTCCTTTTATATCAAATCTAGAAACTTTATTAAACACATAACTTTCAACCAATGACTCTAAATAACTTTCAACTGTGTGAACAGATATAGACCTTCCATCTGAAGTTAATGTATCTGCTATTTTTTTAATAGATAAACAATTTCCTATATTATTAAACATAAATCTAGCAACTGTTCTAAGCATTGTTGTATCGGCAATTTTTTTTCTTAGCCCTATATCTTTCACAATTATTGTATTATATAAGGCATCTAAATAATCGTCAATTTCTGATTCTTCTTCTAGCTTTAAGGCATATGGAAATGAACTTCTATTAATATAATTTAAATACATCTTTTCATCTGCATCTTTTTTATAATAATTTAAATATTCTTTAAATGATAATGGATACATTTTTATTTCTATATATCTGCCTGTTAACAATGTTGCTAACTCGCCAGATAATAGATATGCGTTAGAACCCGTTATATACACATCCACATTTTTCATAATATATAGTCCATCAACGGCTTTTTGAAAATCTGAAACTTTTTGAACTTCATCTAAAAATACATAATATTGCTTTTTATCTTTTATTTGTTCTTTTACATATTTATATAATTCCTTATAAGTGTCAAATTCATTATCTGGATTTTCAAGATTTACTGATATTATATGATTATCTTCTATTCCTATGCTTTTTAAATAGTCAATATATATTTCAAATAAAGTTGATTTTCCACATCTTCTTATTCCTGTTATAACCTTTATTAAATCTTTATCTTTCCATTTTTTTAATTTTTCCAAATATTCTTTTCTTTCTATCATATTCTCGCCTCCATAATCATTATACTATATTTTTTGCAAATTTGCAACAGAATGCACTTTTCTGTTGTTTTCTATAATTATTTGCATTGCAATTAATTTTTATTCCTTAAGTCCTTCAAAATTTTTATTAAATAAATTAGCTCTAACTTGAGCAAAGGATGTCCCTTTTTGTCCAAATTGCCCAATTAGGGACTGTCCCCCGATTGGGCATAAAGTAAAAGAGGCATATGCCTCTTTTACTTTATTTATATTATTAAAATTCTAAGCACCTGTTACTGTATCAACTTCAAATTTCAAATTAAAGTCTAAATATGTACCTGAAGCACCAGTGTAACAATCCATGTCTTGTCCTTCGATCCACATATATGCTCTTACTTTTGTATAACCAGGTTTTATTGTCATTAATTTTTGTCTTTGAGTAAATCCTGTATCAGTAAATAAAGTAGGTGTCATTGCGGCAAAAAAACTAGTATTTCCAGCTACATTTGCGTTAGCAAGTAATATATCATCTTTTTCCTCTATTGCTGTTTTTACTCCACTATAAGGAACTGGATTTGCTGCTTGCTCCTCTGCTTTATACATAGGTGTATCTCTTCCAGCAAGTGACTGGTTTATCGCATTTGTTGTATGAGTATTAGAATTTGGTTCCCATAAATATTTACCACAATCCGCATCCGCTTGATTATAAATTTTATTTTGTACAGCCGTTGATGCATCCTCCGTTTGTGATGTATCAACATTTCCCTCAACTATAAATGCTATTCTAGCTGCATTTTGTAGTCCTTTATCATTTTTATATGCCGCATTAGTGTCTGCAGCTGCTCTCTCTCCATTCCATACTACGCCAGAACCTGGTTGTAGATATAAATCCTTTGCTGATGTAGATTCCAAATTTATGAAGAAGTCAAATGTTATATAATTTCCAGTTAATCCATGCGTATCTGTTTCTGGTGTAGCTGTTAAAACATATTTACCCTTGTTAGCATCTGTTTTAGATGTTAATACCTTACCTAAAAACATTTTTTGCTTTCCTTTGTCAATTTCCCCTATAGTAGATACTGGTTTCAATATTGATGGTACTTGATTCACAGCATCTTTATAGTTAAGTTCTGAGCCAACATAGTCAGCACCTGTAATCATTGCATTTGTTAGTGTGGACGTCCAGTTTTTTGCATTAGATGAGATTTGAATACCCTCCACTGTCTCAATTTTAACTTGTAAAGTTGAAACTTCTGCAGTATTTTGAGATACAAACCATGCATATGTTGAGCTAATTAGCAATACTGCTGCTAATAATAAAAGTAATAGTGAAACTTTTAAATTTGATTTCTTTTGTTTTTTTGTTGTTTTCATTTTTACACTCCTTTAAATTCTTATTTTATAAATATATATTAACACCCGTTTTAGGTAGTGTCAACATTTGTTGAATAATGTAATAAAACTGTAATTTTGTAATGTTTATGTAATAGTTATTAGCCCCCTTGATATGTATCTATCCCTAACTTTATATCGAAATCTAGATATGTTCCAGAGGCGCCTGTATAGCAATCCATATCTTGACCTTCAAGCCACATATACACTCTTATTTTTGTATAGCCTGGCTTTAGTGTCATTAATTTTTTTCTTTGCGTAAAAGATGTATCTGTAAATATTTCCGGTTGTACAGAAGATAAGAAACTTGAATAATTTGCTGCTTTTGCATCGGCTAATAAAACATCATTATTTTTATTTATTTCTGTTTTTACTCCACTATAAGGAACAGGATTTGCTGCTTGCTCCTCTGCTGTATATTTAGGTGTGTCTTTTCCATCAAGTGACTGGTTTATTGCATTTGTTGTATGAGTATTAGAATTTGGTTCCCATAAATATTTACCGCAATCCGCATCCGCTTGATTATAAGTTTTATTTTGCGCAGCTTTTGATGCATCTTCCGTTTGTGATGTATCAACATTTCCCTCAACTATAAATGCTATTCTAGTTGCATTTTGTAGTCCCTTATCATCTTGATACGCTTTATTTGTATCAGCTTTTGCTTTTTCTTCATTCCATGTAACGCCAGAACCTGGTTGTAAATATAAATCTTTAGATGAAGATGCTTCTAGATTTAGGAACATATCAAACACTATATAATTTCCATTTAATCCATGCACATCTGTTTCTTTTATTGCTGTCAATATGTATTTACCATTATTAGCATCACTTGTGGAAGTCGCAACATTGCCTAAAAACATTTCTTGTTTCCCATCAGTTATTTTTCCAATAGATGATACTGGTTTTAGTATAGAAGGTATCTGGTTTATAGCTCCAGAATAATTGGTTGATGAGCCAACATATTCTGCATTTGTAAGCATTTCGTTTGTTAGTGTAGAAGTCCAATCTCTTGCATTAGATGAAATCTGAAGTCCCTCCACAGTTTCTATTTTTACACTTAAAGTAGACACCTCAGCAGTATTATTCGAAATAAACCACGCATATGTTGATCCTATCAATATTACTGCAACAATTAATAGTATTAATAATATTGCTCTTAGGCTTCTTTTCTTCTCCTTTTTTACTGTTTGCATTTTTTTCCCCCTTCTTTAAAAATTAACTCTATATAGGTTTATATTAACATAGCCATTTTTAGGTGTCAACATTTGTTGAATAATGTAATATAATTGTAATCTTTGTGCTTTTTTTGTAATATTTGTGTAATATTTTAAGTTTATTTTTGCACGTGTTCTTCGTTTATTTCTAAGTGCATTTTCATTTCTCCACCTATTATATCATTTATACAGTCTGGGTCGTCTCCTTCTACCCATATTACTATTGTATATCTATCTACATCGTTTGGATAAAAATTTTCTCTTGGTTCTATGTATACATATTGATCTGAATAAAATGGTATTGTATCTGGCTCTGGCTCTCCATTTGAATTTCTTTTTGCATAAATCTTCTTTTCTCCATTTCTAAATACCATTATTCTTACAGCTTCGTCTGCATCTCTAATTACATCATCTATTACTAATTCTGCCCAATATGTTAAATTCTCGTTTCCATTGTTTTCTATAAAAAATGTATATGCAATGTAATTATTTCCATTGTGAGCTCCCTCTGCTTCTGTATCTATATTATCTGGTATCCATCTTATAGATATATTGTCCATGAACTCTAGTTTGCCAGCCTCTAATATTCTTCTAAATTCTTTTACTGTTGAATTATCATATATTACTATACCACTTTTTTTAGCAAAGTTTTGGTCTAATGATATTGTAAATGGTCCTTGTCCATATACTACTTTTAATAAGAAAAATATTACTATTAAAAATACAGTACTTATTAATAAACCTAGTTTTAAAACTTTTATTCTGCTTTCTCTTTTGTTTATTTTTTCTGAGTTTAATTTGATTTTTTCCTTTGACATTTTTTATTTTCCTCTCCGTATTGCCTATTAAAGGCTTATACATTTAATTTAACATTTTTTGGTATTGATTTAATTTTCTTTATATGTTATTATCTATTTAGATTTAGATAAGATTCGAGGTGAACATATGAAGAAAAATTATAGAAAGTTAATTCTTGTATTAGCAATTATTGCTCTTTGCGTATCTGCAATTTCAATTTCCGATGTTTATGCTAAGTATGTTGCCTCTGCCAATGGAGCAGTAGATATTTCTATTGCTAGATGGGATATTAAGTTAAATACTTTGGCCATAAAAAGCGGTACAGACATCTCTGCTGAATTAACTCCTGTATTTGATACTAATGCAAATCTTGCTGCTAATAAACTTGCTCCTGGTGCTACTGGCTATTTTGATTTAGCACTTGATTACACAAATGTTGATGTTGGTTTTGATTATAACATTAAAATAAACAATACTGATGATGCTATTGGTTCAACTACAAGTAACCTTGCAGATTTTAAAGTTACAGGTTATTCTATAGATGGTGGTACAACTACAACACTTAATTCTGGTACTACAAATACAAAGCCAACTGTTATAACAGGAACTATTCCTTATGCAGGCACAGGTACAAAAACTAAAACTATTAGAGTTTTTATTAAATGGGTAGATGATACCGCATCTGGTGCTACTATGACTGATGCTCAAGATTCCGAATTTACTTGGGATGAAACAAACAGACAAATAAAGTTAAAAATTGATGCTACATTTGAGCAAAAAGTTTAATACTTATTTAAGAAGTTATATTTACATATAGCTTCTTTTTTATGTATTTACTTGTTTTGCTCCTAATTCTATTTCTAAATGTACGCATGGTGTGTCTGGATGCTCTGTAATAAATTGATATGCACTTGTGCCATATTGTGTATCTAATTCGTCTTTTCCAGTTACTTCTGATTCATATTCCCATTCTAGTTTTATTGTTACTGTTGCTGTACCAGTATGTGCTGGTAATTGTGTTGTACTTAGTGTTACTGTTGTTTTAAAAGGAAAGTCGTTTTGTAATTTGTTATACAACATTTCTGGTGTTGTTGTTGCATCTAATTGATAAACCTGCCCTAATATTTCTACTTTTCTTACAGCAAAACTAAGCTCTGCATTTGTATCTCCATTGTTGTTTACTGTTATTTGATGTGTATATGTTGTCATACCTGGATATATTTTTTCAACATCTAATATTATATTTTGCGTTTCTCTTATTCCGTTAGAAATATATGCAATATCCCACGCTTCCACTCTGGCAGAAATTGATGTACTTACTTTAGTATTATATATAAACCAAGCATATGAGTTAAACATAAGCAAAACTATTAATAATATTAAGTTACTAATTTTTACCTTTTTCTTAATTACATAAAAAACTTTCTTTAAATTCATTTTTTATCCCTTATTATCATTTGATTTTTTCCTTGTACTTGTCTTTTGTGTTTTTGTATTGCTTGCATTGCTCTTAGTTGTTTTTGTGTTTTTCTTTGTGGTTTTTTTAGGTTCTATTTCTTCTTCGTATTCTTCTACTTCTACTAAGCCTTTAAGTTTTAATATTGTCCAGAATATTAAAATTACTATAGGCACAAATATTCCGAAAAATACCACATAAACATTGCTTAATATTTTAGATATAAGGCTTAATATCCATATTTTATAAACCACTTTGCCAAATACTTGATTTTGATGTACAAGTGGATCTTCTAATATATTTGCAATTCCTTTTGTGTGGAATATATATTCTCCATTTTCATAATCTATTTCAATTACCTGGTGTGTAACTATTTTTTGATTAAATGTGCTTTCTTGCCCTATATATGCTATGTCATCTCCCACTTTAATATTTTGTGGTTCTATGCTGCTTTTAACAACAAGCACATCTCCTATATTATATTTTGGAACCATGCTTTCAGAAACTATATTAAATATTCTTATTCCACCTAATGCTATATCATTATTACTAGCTCTTTGTAATATTACAACAAACAACACTGAGGCTACTATTAGGAATAATATTACATAAACTATATTATTTATTAATTTTAAAACAGGGTTTTCTGTTATTTTTTTTAACATCTTTTGAGTTTCTCCTTATATTTTCTCTAAATATTTTTCAATTTGTTTCTTAAATACTTTTTGTATTTGTCCTAGTGTTGCTATATTTTTATTTCTAATAACTAAGTATCTATCTGCAACTAAATCTTTAACTTCACTTTCTGTTAAATTAGCATTTAGGCTTACTATTCTATCTATCATTTGATTTAATACCTGTTCTTTGACTTCTTTTTGCATTGTTTCTTCTGCATTATCTCTATCTAAGGAATTAAGAATTAAATAATTTAGTAAAAATGTTTCATCTGCTAATCTTTTTAATTCCTCATTATCTGAATAGTCTTGTTTTTCGCTTATATGTTTTGCATTGTCATCTATGTTTGTTTGTATATAGTTCCATAATTTAACCGCATATTGAAAGTTTACATTTTTTAGAATTAGGTTTGTCTTTTTTATTGGTGAAGTTACTAATGCAATGTGTTTTTTTTCTATCAATTTATACGTTTCTGACCCCATTACCATTAATAATTTTTCTTCAAGTCTCTGTATTCTTTCTAAAGGTGTTTCTCCCTTTTTTCGTTTGTTTCCATCGTCTAATTTAGTAGTTAAATTTACTGTTATACTTACATTTTCATTTAATAGTTTTGCATTACCTGTATATGAAAATCTTTTGTTGTTTTTTTCAAATAGTTTTAATCTTTCTTCTATCATTTTTTTCTTTCTCATCATGTAAAATTTCATATGTTGTATTAAGGTATAAATAAAACGATTCTCGTATGTGTCATAACTTTCTTCTTTATTGATATTTAGTATTTTAGATGGTTTAACATCTCCTGTTTTTGGGTCTACATCTTGTATTAAGTTTGTATGTTTTGCTAAGTGCTTTATACTTTCTACAGTAACCTTTCTTGCTAGCTCTATTTTTACTATTTCTTCTTCATTTATGATAAATCTATTTGGATTACGAAATATGTTATCTATGTATGGTATTGTTGTTTCCATTAAGTCTATCCATTCTGTATCTTCTATAACTTTTTCATATTCTGTTTGCAAATCCATTTTTGATGCTGTTCTTTTTTGAAATGTATCTATTGTTCCAGAATTTGTTCTTTCATATAAATTATATATTTCTAAATCGCTCATTTGTTTACCTTTCTGTGAGTAATGCCCACTTTTAGTTTAATGAAATTATGTTAGTTTTTTAAGTCTTGTTAAGTATTCTATACATTCTTTCATTTTGTCTTTTCCAAATGTTTTATTTAAAAAGTCTATGTATGGGTCTATTTCGTCTCTTATGTATGATATATTTAATTGTTCAAATTTTCTTAATACTTTTCTTGCTAAAAAGTAGTCTATGCCTTCTACTTCGTCTCCGCCACAACCTACAAATACTGGTACAAATTTCTTCATTTGCGCAACAATACGGTTACCAAAAGCTATTCTGAAGTGTTGTATAACATAGTTATCCATTATTTCTATTTTATCCAATGTATCTTTGCTTACAGCATTGTCTATCATTGCTTGTGCAAATAATTGGTCTAAATATGTATAATTTACATCCATTGGGTCTGTGTCTATTGGGTCAAATGGTTGTCCTTTATCATTTATATCTATAGGCATTGCTCTATCGTAAACCTTATCTGTTACCATAAATGTAGAGTCGTCGTTGTTGATTGTTCCTATATACCATAGGTTTGGTGGTATTTGTAGTTTTCCACCTTTTAATTTTTTAGGGTCACTTTTCCAGCTATTTGGAACAAGTTCTACTATCCATTCGTCTTTATTTGGCATTTCTAGGATAGATAACATCTCGGCAAAATAGTATTCCACACGAGAGATGTTCATTTCGTCTAGGATTATTGTATAAATATCGTTTGTATATCCTGCCATATACATTTCTTTTAATACTTCTGTTTCGTTGAATTTTTTAGTAAACTCGTTGAAGTACCCAAATAGTTCTGTTCTATCTCTCCAAGATGGTTGAACTGATGCAACACATGAATCATGTTTCAAAAACTTTCCCCAGGCATATGCCAAAGATGTTTTACCAGTACCAGATATACCTTGTAGAATAACTAATTTGGTAGAAGCTAATGAAGATACAAATAATCTCATCATGTGTGTTGTATAATACAATCTTAGCCTTGACGCTGCAAAATTTCTAAATGCTTCGCAAAATTCAGGTAATGTAAATGAATTTCCATAATCTTTAATTTTATAGTTTGCAAATTCCTCATCAATTTCGTTAAGTTTAGCAAATCTGATTCCATCATTAGCAAGATCTTCTTCTGATTGTTCAGCACCGCCTTCTGGCAAAGGCTCTAAATTAGATTCTGTTGGTTTTAAACCAAGTTGTGAAACCTTCATTGCTAATATTTCGTCTTTTTCTTTCATTAGATTCACTACTTTATTATTTAAGTGGGCAACTTCATCCAATAGTTCTTCTTGTTTAACTACTTTTGCTCTAAATCTTAAATATTTTTTTATTAAAAAGAATATTAATGCAAATCCCATACCAACAACAACTACTACCGCAATTACTGCTAGTACAACAAGTACCCATTCTGCCATTGAAAAATCGTTTTTGTAATGGTCTATTATTTGTGCATATCCTGGTATGTTAAATAATTGCCCTATTCCTTTTCCAATTCCTCCAAGTATTGTAATTAATCCCGCAAAGAATTGTGCTAAAAATTCATATAAAAATCTTGTATATGTTCCCATATTTCATTTCATTCCTTTATTTAAATTTCTATTATGTTTTGCAATCTTTTTTTTCTTGTTATTTCTTCATAATAAGGAGCATCTTTATTTATTAAAATATATTTAAACATTTTTAATTTTTCTAGTTCTGCTCTATCTGTGTCTATTGTTTCATCTGCTATAAGTGCTATTTTATACCCACTTCTTAGCATTTCATAAGCATCATCCCTATATTTTAAAAATGTTTCGTGTCTTATTTTAATACTTAATTTGTCCTGCAATGCTGAATTGTCTATAATATTTAGTAGTCTTGTTATTTTTTGTTTTTTTTCAAATAATGAATCCGCAAATTCAACTATATATTGTTTTTTAAAGTTTCCTTTTATTATGTCTTTTATTATTTGTGCACTTATCATATTATACTCTACAAATAACTTGTCTTCACTTGTTGTTCCAGTATTAAATGCTCGTTCTATTGCTGTAGCGCTAAATATTGTAGAAAATTTCATATGATATTTTAAACTTACTCTTTGTACCTCATTTGTGCTATTGTAATCTGTTAATTTTAAAGAAAAAACCTTACTATCAAATTTTTTTAAATATTCTTCTTTTTTCTTTATATCATCTTCTATTAAATCCTTTAATAATTTTCTAAATTTTTCATCTTCTTTTTTTAATATTTTAACTCTTAGTCTGCATATGTTTTTTACTAAATCATCTATTGTTTTATATGGTGTAACTTTGTCTATATACAATACATATATAAAAAACATTTCCATATTTTCTATTAGTAATTGTTTTGATTTATTATCTACTATTAATCTTTTTTTCTTTTCTTTTAAACTTTCTAATATTTCTTTTCTTAATGTTCTATGGTTTCCGCGTTCGTTTACATTATAGTATCTAACATCTATGTATGTTTTTATGTAGCTGTCACATATTTGTTTATTAAATTTTCTTTCAAAAACTAACTTTAAATATTTAGTTATAGCGTCTTGCACTATTTTTATATATTCATCCATTACACTCATATATAAATTTCTCCTTTAATGTTTTTTAAGTCCAATCAATGAATTCTACAGTTATAATAGAAGTGTTATTGTTTATTGGATATGTATAGTTTTGAGTTGGATCTTTTTTATAGAATCTAACTCTTGCACTTGATTCTGCTTTTACACCAACTTTTGAACCAACTACATATGTAACAGAGCCTTGGTTTTCTGTTCCTTGGCTGAATAGTTCTACTGTTGTATTTGCCATATCAAGAGATAATATTTGTGGGTCATACCCAAATTGTGTAAATTTTGTTGGTTTACATTTTGCTTTTTCTGTTGCATCTAACATTGAATATGAATATATGTCCACTTTATCTCCAACAGCGTATGAGCCAAATGCTTCAAGTACTATATAATAATTAGTTGTGTTTGTTATAACTAAATCACAGTATATTTGCCCTACAGCATCTTCAATTTTGTATGAATATTCATTGTTCCCTATAATAAACACAAATTTAGCAGAAATAGTTTTACTGTATGGCTCTGTAGTACTTGCTGTAACATTTATTGTTACTTGGTCTCCAACATTTAATGCTGTGTTTGGATTAATTCTAAGTGTGACCGTGTCTAAGTTGTTTGTAGTATATATGGTTCCACTTGTTTTACTTAGTTGGCATGTTATATTGCTTGAGCAACTATATGAAATTTGATAGTCTACATCATATGATAATTTTTCTAATGTGTTTTTTGCGGTACTAAGTTTTATTGGTATTGAATAGCTATTAATTCCCGTCCATTGTTCTATTCTATATGTTGGGTTGCTTTCTTTTAATTTGTCACTTTCAAAATAAAATTCTTTTGTGCTGGTGTAAAAATTGTTTGCATATTTTAATACATATCTTGCAAGTATTGTAACAAGAGACAAACAAAATATAACTAGCACTGATAAAACTAAAATTTGTTTCCTGGTGTATCTGTAATATGTGCTGTTTTTTTTCTTTTTCATCTCTTCCCCCTTGCATTTTTATTTTAGAAATTTCTTCGAAGTGTGGGCGATTAAAATCGCCCCTACAATATGTTATACTTTTTGTTTTGAATCTATAATTACTTCCATACTTTCTATCATATTTTGATATTCTGGTTGATTTTTATAGGTTTCTGGAAAATATATTAACAAATAATATACATCTGTCTTTTTTGTACTGTGTGCCATTGTTTGTGTTGATGTTTTAAAGTTTTTAAAATATGTACCATCTGTATCAGCTTGCACCGTTCCAGCACTTGGAAGTATATTGGTTGGATTTGCTGATGTTGGTGTTTGATTTTTATATAGTACATATTGTAATGGCAAATTTGTGGTTGTTTTTATTGTAATATCATAATCTATGCTTGTCTGTGCAATTTTGTTATTTGAATCTGAATTTGTTACAGAAAACGTATGTTGGTATGGTTCAGCTCTTGGTACCATTTGGTCTAATTTAAAACTCATAGTTTGGTGATCTTCTTTAAATACATACATAGCAATTTCTATATCTTTTGAAGCTAAGGCTTCACTACGATATCTTGCTATAGTATTTGTTAGAGCAATGCTGCACAATACTATTATGCACACAGCAAGAATTATAAATCTTATAGCTATTACCGTTGTTCTACGACCTTTTCTCCTTCTTCTTCGAACTTGCTCTTTCATTTTTCCTCCACACACTCTTCTGTAATTTATTTTTCTTCAGCTTTTTTCTTACTTGTTTTTGTTGCAGTTGTTTTTCTTGTGCTATTTGTCTTTTTTGTTTTGTTCTCTTCTTTCGTTTTAGTTCCTTTGGTTGTTGATTTTTTTGTTTCTGTTGTAGTTTTTTTCTTTGTTGATTTTTTCTCTGGTTTTTCTATATTTTCTTCGTTGTTTTCTTCATCATCTTGTTCTATTTCTTCTGATTTTTCTTCAATTTCTTCTTGTTTTGTATGTTTTTTCTTTGTTTTGGTAGGTTCTTCTTTTACCACAACTTCTACTTTTACTTTGTCATATGAGAAGAATACCCAAAGTAATAGTAACGCCACACTTGCTGGTATTAGTACTTTTGGTGTTAAAATTATTTCCTTCCACATTCTAAAGTTTGGTATTACTTTTATAACTTTTCCAACTATTTGGTTTCTTTGTATAGGTGTGTCATTTGTATTATTTGCATCACCTTTTGTAACAATTTGGTTGCCATTTACTTCTACTATTCTATGGGTTACCAATGCTGTTCCTTGGCTATACACAACTATCTCGTCTTTATTTACAGTTTCATTTTGATCAATAAGTTTAACTAGTATAGCATCTCCTATTTCCATGGTTCCTGACATGCTTCCTGTTGATACTTCAAATGCAGAATATCCAAGCATTGTTGTATATGTATTTCCTTTAATGTTAATTTGTATATGATTATATGCCATTATTAGAGCAATACCTAATATTACAAATAATATAATATCAAATACCCATCTAAATATTTTTTTTACCACTCTCATTTTTTCATCCCATTCCATTTTATTGTTCTTTTGTTTTAGTAGTTTTTTTAGTTGTTGTTTTTGGTTTTGAAGTTGTAGTTTTTTTAGCTGTACTTGCTGATTTAGTAGTTGTAGTTTTCTTTGTTGTAGTCTTTTGTGATGTTCCTGTTGTTGTTTTTTTAGCTTTTGATGCTGTTGATGTAGTATTTTTTACAGGTGCTTTTTTCTCTACTACTTTCTCTTCTTCATCCTCATCTTCATCGTCTTCCTCTTCGTCGTCATCGTCTTCTTTAGCTGCTTTTATATTTGCTATAAATTCCCATAATTCATATAGGAATGCTAATAATGATGGGAATACTATTAGTATCAAAAATCCCCATTTAGATTCTAATATGCTTAAAATTGTTCCCAATTTTCCTATTCTTATTGAATTTTTTGTTGGGCCTATTGCTAAATCACTTGGTATTTCTTTAGATTCTAGTACATATGTGGTTTCTCCTGTTACTGAACTAACTTGTTTATCTTTTAATGTTTGAATATCTACTGTTGTTTTTCCTAACTCTGATGTTGCATGAAAAAATATATCTTCTCCCGGTTCTTGCTTTTGTGTTGTATCAACCAACACTAAGTCTCCCTTGTTAAATCCTTTTTCTTTTAGATTGTTTGTATTGATTATTAATACTGTTGTAGAGTCAAATTCTGAAACCTTAAATTGATTAAAAGATAGTAAACATATTGTTACTATTATTGCAATTAATGCATATAAAATAATTAGTGTGTTATAAAAAATTTTCTTTATTTCTTTCATCCTCCGTAAACTTTCTTTCTTCTTTATAATATAACATAGTCATTTTTTTTTATCAATACATTTTTCGATTAAAACATCTAAAAAAAACTTTTGTATTTGTTTTGTAATATACTTGTAATATTGCTGTAAAATTGTATTATTTTTTTCATATTTTTTAACGAAAAGCTTATTGAAAAAATTTTATATGATGTTATAATTATATTAAGGAATGTTAAGTTTTTAATTTTCTTTTATATTTATGTGCAAAACTTTATTGTTTTGTTGGAGGAACAGATGATAAAATTAAATGATAATAAAACAAAATCAAATTTACTAAAACTTATTAATAGAGAAATTTCTTTTATAGATGCTAGTTTAGCATACCAAAGAAGTCTTAACAAAGAAGTTCTTTTGTGTATGAATTTAATTACACAAAATTCTGAAGTTATAGAAACTGCTATGGAATTTAGTAAAAATTACGAGGCCTTAAATAATGTTATGGCTCTATTAAAAAAATCTACATTTAATATAGATTCCTTGGAGGCTCTACTTAGCCAATTATATGAAATAAAAAATAATGAAAGTAATGTTGTAATGACTAATAAAATATCTAAATTTAATGAAAATTATTTAGATGTTATTGATGAGATTACCACAAATACCATGAAAATAGAGTGCTTTTTAAAAGCTGATTTTCAAGAAGTTGAAAATCAAAACAAGGCTATTGCTGAATCTGCTAAAAAGGTTAAAGTTAGAACCAAGGAAGTTAATTTATTGCCTAACACATTAATAATTTCTGAAATCGAGAAAAAAGTAGTTTTGCCTTACACCTTAACAGATATTAAAAATATTTTAAAAGCAAGTCCTGCAAAATATACATCTGCTCAAGATGTTATTAATCAATTATATACTATTCCTTTAAAATGCTATAAGAATTCTGCTATTTCACGTTTTAGAGAAGCATATAGATTAGTTAGACAGCGCGATAAAGGAACCTTATTACAGGCTGTTGATTTAGCAACAGAATTATTTTTCAATTATAATTTGCATCCTGCCATTATAACAGCTTGCAAAAACTCTAATGAATTAGATGTATACCTATCTTGTTTAGAATATAATGAGCTTGAGGATTTTACAAGTTTTAAAATTGTATTCCAAGGCTTACCTGCGGTTTCAAAAAAAGCTTTTAAAAGAGGTCATAATTTGATGAGCAAAATTAATAATGTAGAAAGTGCAAATAATTCTAGTACTACAAATCAAGAAACAAATGCAAATATAAATTCATAAATAATGGGCGATTAAAATCGCCCGTTCTCAATTTAACTTTGCTATTTCTTCTAATTTTGGATTTTCCAAAAAATATAGCCAATCTTAGTTGTTTTGTTTTCTTAGTTGGTCTATCTTTTTATTTTTTCTTCGTTTTATACTTTTCATCTTCATATCTCTGTTAAATACAAATAGTAATACAAGTATTATTATTACAAATACTGTTGTTATTTTTGATTGTAGCATTTTTACTATTAATCCTAGCAATGGAATTCTTTTTTCAAATTTTCCTTTTATTTGGTTATACTCTATTATTACATTATTGTTATGATAATTGTTGTCTCCTTTTGTTGTATAATATGAGTTTTCTCCATGTCCCTGTATTTTTGTTATTCTTTGTATTTTGGTTATTCCATTTTCATCAAAAATTATTATGTCTTGTAAGTTTAAATCGTCTGGTTGGCATTTCTTAGTTATTATTAGATCATTTGTTTTTATGGTTGGAATCATCGTTTTGTCTTCGGTTGTATACATTGTTGCTTTTCCTATTCTTAAATCCAATTTTTTGTTAAAAACTCCATATACTGTGTTTATTACATTATATATAATCATTAATATTAATATCAACCATAAAACTTTTCTTGGTAGTGCAGATATTATTTTTTTTATTTTATTTTCTCTTATCCTCAATTTTCTTTTTTTCTCTCCTCATTTTTTTCTTTTCTTCTACTCTTTTTGTATTTATGTATATTATTAATATTAAATTTAATAACAATATAATATAAACTTTATCTTCTAGTAATAATATAATGTTTCCTATACGTGGAATTTTTAATACAATTGTTCCTAAAATTTGTTCATATGATATCTCTTCTGTGTCTTTGGTTAAATTGTTATCACCTTTAGTTACATATTTCGAGCCTTTTTCTGTTTCTTCAATTCCAACTATTCTATGTGTTATTATTTGATTATTTTGTTCAAATGTAACTATTTTATCTGTTTTAATTTTGTCTTTTTCTATTCCACTAACTATTATTATATCTCCTACATTTATTGTAGGCTCCATGCTATTTGTTGTAATTACATATGCTCTATAGCCAAACATTGATTTAGCATCTGTTTTGTCTAATGTAGATTTGGTTATAAGAAATATGTTGTATAAAAGTATTATAATAATTACAAATAATAGCTTTTTAACTATTTGCTTAGTTCTTTTTCTTTTTTCATTTTGTTTTTCTATTTGCTCTATATCGTACTCCATTATATTCCTTTCTTCTGTGTATTATTTTAGGTCAGTTTTTGCTGACCTAAAATAACCATTGTTTTTTATAAAATTGTATTTGAACTTTAATATGCTTAAGTAACAATAAAGTAGTCATGTGCTTCGCCTATATAGGTTTCTCCATCATATAGTTCCACTACTATTTTGTATGTTCCTGTTTTTATGTCTGTTGGTAGTGTTACTATAAATGTTGGTGTTGTCGCTTGGGCTGTTATGTTTATTGTTTCATTATATGTTGTTGATAATTCTTCTGTGTAGTCTCTTCTGTAGGCTTTTACTGTAAATGTTGGTGTTGTTATGTTTGCTACAGATTTTTCCATATTTACAGTTATGCTTGTTTTTCCTTTTTCTATTATCCTATCCTCGTCTGCAATTGTTAATTTTAATCCATATTCACTATTTTTTATATTTACTACTTTTTTGTCGTGGTGTCTTATATCATATTCATAGTACTCTCCGTCTGCTGATGCTAATGTGTCTACTACTATTGTGTAATCTCCTGTTGTTAATGTTTTATTATGTTCTGTTTTTACTGTTATATTTGATAATATATTTGCAACATTATCTGCTACTTTTATTCTTGCTGTTCCATTTATGTTTGGATAATATGTTGTTCCATTTATTTCATAAGATATTCCCATCAGCTCTTGCCCGTTTAATAATGTTTGTGCTGTGTTGTCCCATACATTTATTGTTATTCCCATTTTTTTGTCTAAATATTGAGTATCATATATTATTTTTCCATTTACTACTTGTTGGGTAAATGTTGAGGCAGCTTTTATATTAAAGCTATCGCCTAATGCAACTGTTGTTGGTATTTCTTGTATCTGCGTATTTAATAATGCATCTTTGTCTACATATATTCCATATTTTCCTGTTTCTCTTTGTGAGCCTAATACACTTGCTATTGTCCTGCCCTCACTATTTCTTAACTCCATAACTAGTGTATTTCCTGTTGATGTTTGTGTTATTGTAGTTTCCTTAAAATCCACATGGAATATAAATTTTTCTTGAACTATATTATTTGTTGTATCTTGATATGTTGCTATTGCTGCTGTTTCGTTATAGTATTGATTTGTTGTTGGCATTTCCAAAAATTCAGATAGTCTATATTCATTTTTTTCACTTGATACATCTGATGTTTTTACAATATAATAGTAATATTTGTTATTTATTAAATCTATCATTGTTATTTTTGTTCCTGCTGGCAAACTATATGCATATCCTGTTGAATCTTTAGAAATTAAAGTTCTATAACTTGTTGGATATGATGTAGCATATTTATATTCTGCAAAGTTGTTTATTGTTAAATTATAATACATAGAAAATTCACTTGATTCTGTGATATTTGTTTCTACTGTTGCAAATGGTGCTTCAAATTTTTCTCCTGGTGCAATTCCTATTGCATACCCTGCTTGTTGTTCTTTCGAAGTATATATTGATATTTTTATTCTTAATCTCGTAATTTTATATCTTATTGGAGTTTGTGGTTGCAATACATCAAAATTTATTGCAACATATCCAACAAATGTAGTCTGCGAAATATTTTGCGAATTGTAAAGATTCAATATTATACTTGGAACTTGTGTTGAATTGTCAGATAAATATTCTATATCGCCAGAGTGAGTGCCTGAAGTTGCACCTTTACTCACATAATAATCTGTAGTTTTGCTTGATACCCAACCTGATGTACCTGTTTGCATCTCTAAACCAAATGTAGTGTTTGCAATATCTTCTGTTGTTGCTGTAGCTGGTATTTGTAATTTATTCTTTATAGAAACTGTTGGCATTAAATCTGCTTCGAGATTAGAGACGTTAAATATAGTATTAGGTTCGCTATTACTTATTAATGGTAATTCAACGGTGTCTATTGTGCTATATTTATATGCTGTTAATTCTGTATCTAATTGACTTTCATCTGGAATTCTACCTATTAACCATATATAATAGTCTGCACTTGTTGGAGTTGGAATAACATACTTATGTATACTATTTGTTTCATTAGTGTAAAAACCATCTGTTGTTATATTATGATTTGCTTTGTGTTTTCCCATTACATATACATTATTGTTTCCTGTACGTGTTGTAGTTCCTATTGGATTTGCAGAACTTGTGTACATTCCTAAATATGTCATTCCATTTACATTTCCGTATGTAGTAACATTTTCATTTTGTGCTATATTTAAGTTGTTTCCTTGCAACATATACATTTTATTGTCTACATTTGTTGTTAATACTTCGCTTCCATCTATTTCTGTTGATGTATCTATTTTAGCAGTTTCTAATGTTTCAGTTCCATCTGCGTTTATTAATATACTAGAATACTCTTTTAATAAATTAGCTCCATTATCTAAATATATAGTTGAATTATTTGCTAATTTTAGGTGTCCTATATCATTGAATGCAAATTTTATAGTATTATATTGATTTACTGTATTGGTTGCTCCTGTTATATGTAATGTTGAATTATTTATAATTACTTGCGATGCTTTTTCAACTGACAATATTTTCTTTGCTAAAGAGCTTGCACCATAGTTTTTAATTGATATGTTTTTATTACCACTTATATTAGAATTATCACCATTTCCAAAAATACTTTGGTTTATCATAAGTGTTTCATATCCATTACCATCAATATTTACATTAGATTCACCTGTAACTCCTATATGTGAGGCAGTTGTTGCCTTTGCTCCTCCATAAACATTTCCATCAATGGAAATACTACCTATTGTTGCAGAATTATCTCCAACAGCATCTTTTCCAAAATTTATGTTGGTATTTCCATATACTATAGAATTATAGCCTCCACCATATATATTTCCTCTTATACTACCTTTAATTATATTTATATTGGCTGTTGCATTTGCTGTTACAGAGCCTACTTTAGAGTTGCTTCCATTTCCTCCTCCATAGATGGCACTAGAAATTGTTCCTCCGTTTACAGTTATGTTAGTACTTTGTGTAATTTCTCCTGAGTTATAATTTCCACCATATATATTGCTTACTGTTCCTGAATTTACTTTTACATTTGTTTTTTCAACATTACCTCCATATGCGGATCCCCCATATATATTTGTTATGGTTGCTCCTTTGCAATTAATATTTGCATTTGTTACCTGACTTGTTGTTGTTTGTCCACCACCATATACTGTTGGTATTGTTGCACTTGAACTTGTTAATGTCACATTTGTTGTAGTAGTATTCGAGTTAGAACGTCCTGCGCCATAAACCGCTGTTATAATTTTAGTTCCCTTAATGTTTATTGTTGCAGTACCTACACTAGTAGAAATATTAGTGCTATTTCCTCCTCCATATAAATTTGTAACTTGCCCCCCTGCTCCATTTAGAATTGTATTTGTTACTGTTCCGCCATTGGTGTTTCCGCCATATGCATTAGTTATTGTGCCAGAATTTATTGTTAAATTTGCCGTACTTATATTTGAAGTATTTGTTCCACCATATACATTAGTTATTGTTGCACCACTACATATAACATTTGTAATTGTTGCTTTTGCAGTAGCCACTCTACTTCCACCATATACTGTTGGTATTGTTGCACTTGAACTTGTTAATGTTACATTTGTTGTTGTTGTTGTTGAATTTGCACCACCGGCACCACAAACCATTCCTATAATTTTTGTTCCTTTTATGTTTACGTTTGATTTTGTTGTAACACTGTTAGCATTTATGCCTCCTCCATATATATAACTAGCTTGTCCTCCTGTTGCTATTATACTAGTTTCACTTACATTATTTTGTCCTCCTCCATATATTGTTCCATATGTTCCATTATTTATATTTACACTTGATTTTAAAGAAACTTTGCCTGTACCATTTCCTCCACCATATATTGCTAAATTGTTAGAAGCATTTAAATTAACATTTGTATTTCCTATTACATTTGTTGAATTTCCTCCTCCATAAACAGATCTATTTATTGTAGCATTCATGTTTATGGTTGTATTTCCTGTTAACCCAGCAGTTGTACTTAGTGCTAGTCCATTTCCTGCACCATATATTATTTTCCCCGAACCAATTGTTGGGGTTCCAGATATGGTAACCGTTGTGTTTCCTATCATTTTTGAGTTATTTGGTACAGTAGAATAATTATATCCTTTTCCACTACCATAAATATCCCCATTTATAGTTGGAGAACCATTTACTATTACATTACTGTTTCCATATAGTGCACCAGAGTCTAATTGTTGCTGTGCTTCTGTTAAATTTTCTGAATATGCATAACCTCCTCCATAAACATTTCCTTTTATTGTTCCTCCAGAAATATTTATATTGGTTGATGTTGTTACATTTGCACCATAGCTCTTATACGCATCTGAAGAATTAGTATTATATCCCGTAGTACTTCCTACTCCTGCTCCATATATGTCACTATTTATAGTTCCTCCAGAAATTTTTATATTTATAGTTCCATAATAATATGCATCACTTTTTATTGTTGTTCCATTTACATTTCGTCCATATGATGCTCCTATTATATTTTCAATTTGTCCTCCTGTTATATTTATTGTTGAAGTTCCTATAAATGTATTTAATGGATATGCCCAAGATGTTGGTCTATTACTTGAGTCTGCATAATTTCCACCTATTATTTTTCCAACATTTCCATTTTTTATATTAATAATAGCATTACTATATATTGTACCAATTTCATTTCCGCCTGCTATTAAACCTATATCTTCCTGTTTCATTTTCTCTGTATAATCTACTGTTACAGTTCCACCAAAACTAGCAGAAGAACTACCCATAATATTGTTAGAGGTTGTGTTTTGAAGATTTGAAACTGCATTTGTTCCCATACCATTGCCCATTATAATTTTGTTAAATTGTCCACTATTTATTTCAATTGTTGGAGTATTTGTTGCAACACTATATTGTTCATTAGGTTTACGCCATCCTCCATATATATCAAAATCTGGCAATGTACCATTTTTGATATATCTGTCCATTATTATATTAGATCCAAACTTTACTTTATGTCCTTGTACATATAAATCAACAGATCCTGTACCTGTTGTATGTGCAGAACCATAAAATGTTAAATTTTCAAAGTTCGTATCTCCACTTATAAATCTTCCTGCTGTTCCACCTGATAGTAGCAACGTTCCACCTTCTTCTTGTCCGTCATATGCTCCTGTAATTGTTGCAGCTTTTCCATTTTTTGCGCTCAATAATGAGCTTGTATTAAATGCGATACCTGTATAGTCTTTCATAATTACTATTATATTTGTATTTACTGTTCCCGCTGAACTTAATTTTGTATATGCTACTGGTAAAGTTTTTACTGGTGTTGTTCTTGTTAATCCGTCATTTGTATCTAAGCCTGCTTTATAATCGACATATATAACTGTCCTCTCCGCTTTATAAACAAATTTGCCTTCTCTTGTTAATTCTGCATTATTACTATTGGTTGCTATTAATTTATACTCTTGTCCCTCTACTAATTCTGTTAATATTGTTGCTGTTTCTCCCTTTATTTCTGTTGCTGTTAGTCCAGAAATATCTAAAGTATACCATTTATATGTATAATCACTTTCGTTAATTAACTCTTTTGCTGTTCCTGTTAATTCTGCTGTTACTTTATTTCTTGCTTCATCTATTGAGAAAGCTATTTTCAGTTCTAATTGTGGTATTTCAAAACTCTTTAAGAAGTAAAAGCCATTGTTATCTTTTATAATTGAATCAACCTGATATGCCTCATCCCAGCTTGGATTTTGTGTAAATGTATTTGTTGTTGAGCTTTGAACTGTACCATTCACATACCATTTATATGTTAATGGTGTATTTGTATTTTTTGCAGTTATACTATATGTTGATTTGTTATTTGTGTCTGTTACAGTAACACTTGTATAGTTTGATGGTATTTTATAACTTTCTTCCCAGCTTAAATACTTACTTCTTGATAGTCCACTTCCATTAAGTAATGTTATATTGTCAACTCCTGTTGTAGAGTCATATGCTATTCCCTTGTTTATACCTTGTACTCTTTGAACTACTGTAGCTCCTTTGCCTACATTAAGTCCTATGTTACTTGTAGAAGACCCTGTTGTTACTGATGTGCTAAAAGATGTGCCATTTATTTTCATTGGTGACGAATATGCACTTGTCATTGTAAGATTTCCTGCATCATTTCCTTGCCAAAGTGTTGCATAATTACTTGTTGACGTATATGTTGTAGTATTTTTTAGATATCCAAATATTGGTCCTGCAAATCCATTTGATACTATTGAGCTGTTATACATACAATGTTCTGGCCATACTGGTTGACCAGTTATTATTCCAACAATTCCACCTACAGCATACTGTCCTGCGCTTGCATCATTTGCGCATTTTGCCTCTATATCTAGCTCTACATCTGCAAAACAACCTTTTATACTGTATCTTGCGGCACTGCCAGGATCTGATTCTGAAATCGTAATTCCATTTCTTCCTTCTGTCATGCTATTGCCAACAAATCCTGCAATTCCTCCTACTACTAGTCTAAATGTATTATCTGCTAATGTTAAAGTATTTTTACATACTATAGCAGAATTAGTTATACTGTTATTATAAATATTAGAATTTTTATACAATGTTCCTGCTACAATACCTACATGATATCCTTTTTGTGCTGTTGTAGTTGCTGTTGTTCCATTAACATTTATTTCTATATTAATAGAATCAAACATCACATTACGTATTTCTGCTTTTGTTGTTCCTCCTCCAACGCTTCCAAAAAATCCATATGAATCAATACTTGTAGTTAATGCTGCTATTGCTATTTTTGCATTTTTTATTACATATCCAGCTCCATCAAATGTTCCTTGAAAATGATAAGTAGTTGTTCCTATTGGAATCCAATAATTGCCATTCATATCCAAATTTCTAACTAGTTGAAAATATTTTCCTGAATATGTTGTTCCAGAGTTTACACTGTTTCTTAAAAATGCCAATTCTGCACAACTTTTTATTAAATATGGTGATGCAGATGTTCCATTTCCATATGTAAAACCTGTTGCAGTACTTGTTCCATCCCATATATCTGTCAATGTGCTATCCAAATTTTTTGCAGGAACGTTTGCACGTAATGCCATATTTTGCAAATTCATTGTGTTATCTAATAATACCGCATATGTTGAAAAGCTTGAGGCATCAAATGTAACTTCATTGTCCTTAAGCTCTATCTTTTCTATTTCTTCTACCTTGTTCTCATCATTTATGTGTACAACTTTATATTTTTGATTTTCTGTATCTATTGGTTCTACACCTGTTATAGTGACCTTAACATTTTCGTCAAAGTCTGTTGGGTTATATTCTTTTTCATTTGAAAGTAATTTTATATCATATGCTATTTGATATGTAATATCATTATTTAAAATATCTTTTAATGTTTCTTTTGTTTTTTCTTCGTTTGCTGTTTTGACTGAAATGGTTGCATCTGCTGGCATATAGCCTTTAACACTTATGTTTTTGCCTTCTACAATTTGTTCTAGTTTCTTGTTATATAATTTCTCTCCGTTTTTTTCTTTTTCGTCATATTTAACTGTTAATGTTAATTTTTGCTCTTCTATTTCTGTTGCTGTTAAATATATTTTTTCTCCCGGCTTTTTTTCCATTTGTGCCACTTCAGTAGTTGTTTCGCTATTTTGCTCCAAATTTTCTTCTGATTGTGTTATTTCAGTTTCTTGTTCTTTAATTTCCTCGTTTGCTGTGGTGTTTTCGTCGCTTGTAGGAGTTTCCCCTACACTTCTAAGGTCTGCGAAATAGCTTGCAACTACTTTGTTATTTATCATGTCTGGCAAAACAATGTAGTAGCTGTTTTTTCCACTATTTATAGCATTTAATATTAAATTATCTTCTTTTAAATTTTTTCCATAATCTTTAATGGTTGTTTGTATTTCTTTTATATTATTAGCTCTAGAGAAACCTAAAATTATAATTTCTACTAATAACATTAACATTACTATTAAAATTATGGTTGTTTTCCTTTTGTTCGTTTGTCTCATTTTTATTTTCTCCATTTTACGCGGGCGATTAAATGTGCCCCTACGTCTATAAATTACTTTACATTGTCATTATTTTCTTTTGCGGGCGATTAAAATCGCCACTACGTTTTATTTGGATTTTAATATTTTTCCAAATTCACATTCGCTTTCTAATTCATCTATATTTATATTATTTTTTAATAAATTTTGATTCATTTTTATTTTTTCTAATGCATCTATTACACCATCTAGGTTATCCTTATCCAAGTCTTCTTTTGTAATATTTATTTTTAATAACTGGTATCTATCTTTTATTATAACCATAACATCTTTTTCATTTAATAAAGTTATATTATCTAGTATAGTGTAATCTGGCCAATTTACGAATTCTCTTAATTCTTTTATTAATTGTTCTATTTCTTCTTCTGTTATTTCTTTTATATTGTCTTGTATACAATAGTAAACATATGTATAATATGAGCTTGCTAATTTAAGCGCATCGAATACTGTTGAGTTTTCGTTTATTTCTTGAAATATTTTTTCTTTTATTTTATTTCTGTCTAATTCAATATATAGTTGTTTTATTTCTAGAATTAAATTGTTGGCTTCTGTATTTAATTTTTCATTTGGTTTTTTAAATAATCCTGTACCGTTTATTTTTGCATTTAATTTTACTAATTTGCTTTCTCTTGTTTGTATCTCTTTTTGTGTTTGTGCATATGCATTTTTATTTTGCTCTTTCTCTGCATATTTTTTCTTAATATCATCTATTATAAATTTAAATTTTAAATAATTTTTATATTCCCACAAACTATTTAGCAATTTTTTTAAATTTATATCTATTTCTGCTTTTTTACTTTCATCAATTTGTGCTAATGTTGTTTTAGGGATAAATTTTTCGTAACTTGCTTTTATTAATTTTTCTGTATAGTCTTTTGTGTTTAATTTTGCTGTATAGAAAGCATTTATTATATTGAACTTGTCTGCTTCTTCTTTTTCTATTAGCTCTGTCTTTATATCTTTATGTTCTATTAAAAGCTGATCAGCTGTAACATTTCTTAGTGCTTCTTCTTGCTTTTTCTCATAATATTTATCTATATTTTTCTCGTTTTCTGTATATATATATAATATATTTAATCTAATATGAATTATTATATCTGGGCATTTCCAGTATATTTTCTCAAATTCTGTTTTTATTCTTTCTGAATTTACATTGCCTTTTTCCATTTCCTGAAAAAAAACCACCATATATTCATTAGCATATTTACTGTATGTAAAGTCTTTTGGCATTAGTGGTATACCAACTTCTTTGAATTTTTCTATAGCTTTTTGTATTGCTTCATTAACAACGTCTAAGTTTTTTCTATAGAATACATTTAAATTAAATAAGATTCTATCTAAGTCCATTTTTTCATATGAAGTTTTATATTTATTTATTACATGCAATGTTCTTTCTTTTTCTGCTACCTGCTCTTCTAGCTTTATTACTTCCTCTGATTTTTTTATTTCTTCTAATTTTTCTATTCTTTTTTTCATTTCTTCTAAAAGCTTGCTTTGAGCATCTGTAAATGTTTGTTTGTATTCTTGAATTTGAGTTAAGCATGCTTTTATATTTTTTGCATTGTTTCTAGGAAATGTATTAAGTATTTCTTTGTTAGCCTCTATTTGTTCATTTACTTCTTTTAAATTATTCATTTTTATCCCCCATTTTTTCTGTATTTTTTTCTTCTTTGTTTAAAAAAGTTATAAATTCAGATACTCTTGTATACATTTGTAATATTTCCCTAGAAGTTAACTTGTCTAATCCATTTTCCATTTTATTCACATTCCTTTCTTAATGCGTTAATTCCGTTCATTTTTTCTTCTATATTATCTTAAATTATAGCATAATGCCTTATAATACGCAAACAAATTTCCTTATTTTGCAATGGAAATTATTGCTTATTTTCCCTTGTTTTGCTTTACAGTCGAATTATTATATTTTTTGTAAATATATTATATTAATTAATAAAATTACTGTCAATAATTTAAAATTATTTTCTTTATAATTTCATAAATAATCAATTAAAAATGGACGATTAAATCGCCCATTTTTAATTTAACTTTTCTATTTCTTCTAATGTCATTCCTGTTAAACCTGCTATTATTTTTTTATCAATTTTTTGTTCTAACATTTTTTTTGCTATTGTTTCTATTCTTTCTTCCATTTTCGCTATCTTCTCTTGCAGTTCTTCTTCGCGTTTTCTTTTTCCGTCTTCCAGTCCTTTAGCGTAAATCGCTTTTTCGTCCATTATTGCTTTTTGCCTTAATTCTTCTATTCTTTCTTTCAATTCTTCTTCGCGTTTTTTTTCTCCGTCTTCCAGCCCTTTAGCATAAATTGCTTTTTCGTCCATTATTGCTTTTAGTCGTAAATCTGCTATTCTTTGCATTCTTTCGTCTTCACTTAAACTATCAAGTTTTTCTGTTGCCTCTTTTATTTCTTTGTTTTCTCCCATCTTTTCAGTCACCCTTTCCGATTTTGGATTTTCCAAAAAATATAGCCAATCTAATAGTTTATCTTTATCTTTTTCTCTTCCCTTTATTTTTGGTAACTCTATAATATCAATTTCTAACTTATCTGTCAATATTTTACCTCCTGTTTTATTATCCATTATTTTCCATACGCTATGATAATCCATTTCTTTTAAATTCTTTACTTCAAAATCTGTTATTAATATTACAATTGTTTTTTTCAGTAACGAATAATCTTCTCCTATTTTTATTTGTCTTGTATACAACCTACTCCAATAATATAGTATTCTTTCTATTATATTGCTTTGATCTATTAATTGCATTTCTATATTGCATTTTTCCTTTCCATCAAGCTCTACTAGTATGTCTAACACTCCTAATTTGTCGTCTTTAAATTCTCTTCTTAATATCGGGTTCTTACTTAAATCTATACTTTCTATTTTTCTTTTTAGTATTGTTTCTAAAAAACCTTTCGTTATTCTTTCGTTTCCTATCTCACCAAATAATGCTTGAAATACTACATCTAATTTAGGCGATAATGTTTTTGTTTCTTTGTTTTTTTCCATAAAATGTTCCTTTCATTGTTAACTATTGCTTAAACAGTTTCTTAAAGTAAAACATTCACCTCCTATCATTAGATTTTATTTTCTTTTTTTTGGATTTTTAATTAGATTTTAAATTTTAGAATTAAATTATTTAATTATTTAAAATTTGTGTTGATTTTTGAATAAATAACTTTTTAGATTTTAATATATTTTTATAAGTTATTAGCTAATTGGTCTTCACTATTCAAGCAATGTAATTATATATAATCATAATTTACAATTTTTGTCAACTCATTTTTGTTATATTTAAAAATTGCTTATTGTCCTCGCTTTCAAAAGTTATAAAAGAAATTTAAATTTGTTCAAATAAATTTGTTTTTTATGGTAACACTAATTTATAGAAATATTAATTTAAATTGTTGATATTTATTGTGTTTTATGTTATGCTTATATGACTATAGATGTTTTTAACATCTAAATTAAAAAAGGAGGGAATTTATATGGATTTTAAACAATGGAGAAATTTTAACACAACAGGAGAATGGACTAAAGAAATAGATGTTAGAGGCTTTATACAGGCTAACTATACTCCTTATGAGGGTGACTCTAATTTTTTAACATCTCCTACAGAAAAAACAAAGAAATTATGGAAAAAGGTTTTAGACCTTTATAAAAAAGAAACAGAAAATAATGGGGTTCTTGATGTAGATGTAAAAACTCCATCTTCTATAAATGCTTATGAACCTGGATATGTTGACAAAAGCTTAGAGGAAATTGTAGGATTTCAAACAGATGCTCCTTTAAAAAGGGCTATTATGCCTAATGGTGGTATTAGAATTGTAGAGAAATCTTGCGAAAGCTATGGTTATAAAGTTGATGAAAATATAGAATACATCTATCATAATTTAAGAAGAACACATAATGACGGTGTTTTTGCCGTATATACACCTGATGTAAGAGCTGCAAGAAGTTCTCACTTAATTACTGGGCTTCCAGATGGTTATGGTCGTGGAAGAATTATTGGCGATTACAGAAGAGTAGCTTTATATGGTGTAGATGTATTAATTGAAGAAAAAAAGAGAGAATTAGATATTTTAGATAGTGATGAATTTGTTGATTCAATTATTAAAAATAGAGAAGAAGTCCATGACCAAATTCTAGCTTTAGAGGATTTAAAGAAAATGGCTTTAAAATATGGTTTTGATATTTCTGTTCCTGCATCAAATGCTAAAGAGGCATTTCAGTGGTTATATTTTGGATATCTAGGTGCTATAAAAGACCAAAATGGTGCTGCTATGAGTTTGGGAAGAACTACTACTTTCTTAGATATATATGTAGAAAGAGATTTAAATGAAGGAACATTATCTGAATCTCTTGCACAAGAGTTGATGGATCAATTTGTTATGAAATTAAGAATGGTTAGATTTTTAAGAGCACCTGAATATAATGCCTTATTTAGTGGAGACCCTGTTTGGGTTACAGAAGCTTTAGGTGGAATGGGTATTGATGGTAGAACTTTAGTTACTAAAAATTCTTTTAGAATGCTACACACATTAGTAAACTTAGGACCTGCCCCTGAACCAAACCTAACTGTTTTATGGTCAAAAAATTTACCTGAAGGATTTAAAAAATTCTGTGCAGATATTTCTATAAAAACATCTTCTATTCAATATGAAAATGATGATTTAATGAGAGCGACCTTGGGTGATGACTATGGAATAGCTTGTTGTGTTTCTGCTATGAGAATTGGTAAACAAATGCAATTCTTTGGAGCAAGAGCAAATCTTGGAAAGACTCTTTTATATGCTATTAATGGTGGTAGAGATGAAAAGAGCGGTGTTCAAATAACTCCTGAATTTGCTCCTATTACTTCTGAATATTTAAATTATGATGAAGTTATGGAAAAATTTGATAATATGATGGACTATGTTGCTAAAATATATATTAAGGCTCTAAATGCAATTCATTATATGCATGATAAATATTCTTATGAAGCCTTAGAAATGGCTTTACATGATAGTGAAAGAAATATTTTAAGGACAATGGCTTGTGGAATTGCTGGTCTTTCTGTTGTTGCAGATTCACTTTCTGCTATAAAATATGCTAAAGTTAAAGTTATTCGTGATGATACAGGTCTTGCTGTTGATTATCAAATAGACGGAGATTTTCCTAAATATGGTAATGATGATGACAGAGTTGATAGCATAGCTGTTGATGTTGTTAAAAGATTTATGAAAAAGTTAGAAAAACATCAAACTTATAGAAATTCAAGAGCTACATTATCTATTTTAACAATTACTTCTAATGTGGTATATGGAAAAGCTACTGGTGCAACTCCTGATGGCAGAGCAGCTGGAGAGCCTTTCGGACCAGGCGCAAACCCATTACATGGTAGAGATGTAAATGGTGCATTAGCTGTAATGAATACAATAGCAAAATTGCCTTATGAATATTCTGAAGACGGAATATCTTTCACATTCTCTATTACACCTAATACTTTAGGTAAAGATGAAGATACAAAGGTAAATAATTTGGTAAATATGTTAGATGGCTTCTTTATGCAAACTGGTCATCATATAAATGTAAATGTTTTTGATAGAGCTTTATTAAAAGATGCTATGGAACATCCAGAAAAATATCCACAACTTACAATTCGTGTTTCTGGATATGCTGTAAACTTTACAAAATTAACAAGAGAACAACAATTAGATGTTATAAATAGAACAATTCATGAAAGAATTTAAACATTTTAATTTGTTCCTTTTAAGAAGGGAATGATATTAATTATGGATAGTAAACTTGCCAGAATACACTCTTTTGAGACTTTTGGAACAGTTGATGGACCTGGAATAAGGTTTATAATCTTTATGCAGGGTTGTTCCTTAAAGTGTAAATATTGTCAAAACAGAGATACTTGGGCATTAGATGCTGGTATGCAATATTCAGTTGATGAACTTATATCAAAAATTGGAAGGTATAAAAATTATTTTATACCTTCTGGTGGTGGTGTAACTGTTAGTGGAGGAGAACCTCTTTTACAGATGGATTTTTTAATAGAATTATTTACTAAATTGAAAAGGCAAAATATTCATACAGCAATTGATACTTCTGGCTCATTTCCTCTTACAGATAGGTTAAAAACGCTTATTGATTTGACTGATTTATTTTTGTTAGATATAAAATGTATAAATGATGAAATTTGCAAAGATTTAACAGGAGTTTCTAATAAGTTAGAACTGGATTTTGCTAAATATCTAAGTTCAATTGGAAAAGATATGTGGATAAGACAAGTTCTTGTACCTGGATATACTGATAAAGAAGAAGATTTGCTGAATTTAAAGCAATTTTTGTCTGAATTGAAAACTGTTAGAAAAGTTGAGATTTTGCCATATCATGATATGGGTAAATATAAATGGGAACAACTTGGTTGTAAATACGAATTAGAAGGAGTACGCTTAGCAACACCTGAAGATGTAGAACGTGCAAAAGAAATTCTTAATATTTAAATAGAGGAGCTGCGAAAATAACTTTCGTAGCTCCGTTTTTTTCGTGTTAGCAACTGGCAATGCCACCTGCTAGCGCAATTGCTAACACGATAACTGCAATGGCCATCCACATAACGATGGCCAAAATCCTAAATAAGATATTTATGACAATAGTAACTATCCGCCACATATCTTTTCTTTCTCCTTTCTGCTTTTTTGATGTTTCCATTATATATCATATTATGTTGTATTGCAATTACTTTTATCAAATCTTTTCTGTTCTTACATATTCATATACTATTATTGCTGTTGCGACAGATGCATTTAGGCTTTCTGTCTTTCCTAACATTGGGATTTTTACTTTTGTATCTGCCATTTCTTGTATTTCCTTTGATACACCATTTGCTTCGTTTCCTATTACTATTACCTTTTTGTTATATTTTATATCATATATGCTTCTTTCTGTATCTAACGATGTTACAATAACATCAAATTTGTGTTTTTTTATTTCTTTTAATGTTGTTTCTAATTCTGCTGTTTCTATTATATTTACTCTAAATATCGCTCCCATTGTTGAGCGTACAACCTTAGGATTATAGCAATCTGCTGTATCTGCAGACACTATTATTTGTTTTAAATTTGCACTATCTACTGTTCTTAATATTGTTCCTAAATTGCCTGGGTCTTGTATACCATCCAAAGCAATAATTATATCTTCTGAGTAGTCTATTTGCCCCTGTTTACGGCCTTTTTCTATTATTGCCAGTATGCCCTGTGGTGCCTTTACATCTGATATTTGGGTAAATATTTTTTCTGTTACATATATACATTCATATTTTGCTATTTCGTATAATAGGTTTTTGTCTATTGTTCCATCAACCAGGCATTCTTCGCATATTACTATTAATTTAATGTTTGCTTTTTCTATTATTGCTTCTTTTATTAATTTAATTCCTTCAATTATATATTGATTATTTATGTCTCTATATTTTTTTTCTTTTAGTTTTTTAATATTTTTTATTAATTCATTATCTTTACTTGAAATTATATTCATTTTTCTCTCCTTCAAGATAGGCAGGCGATTAAAATCGCCCCTACACTTTGTAATTCACTTTGCTCTGCTCAAGATGGGCGGGCGATTAAAATCGCCCCTACATTGAAGATGTTGTGCAATTTTGTATATATGTTAAAAATTCCTTTATCTCCTCTATTATTTTGCTTCCAATTGTTACTGTTACATATGGTTCTATTCCTGTAGAAAATCTTATATTGGTATTATATTTTTTTATTAGCTTATCCACAATTTCTGGATTAAATTTTGCTTTGTCAAAGTAAAATACAACCTTTTCTTTTCTTTGCGATATTTTTATTACATTATCAACTCTACACAAATTTTTAATCCTTGCAATTTCAATTAAATTTTCTAATTCTGAAGGCATATGTCCATATCTATCTATAATTTCGTCTATTACGTTTTGTATATCTTCTTCTGTTCTACATAACGCAATATTTTGATATATTTCTATTTTTTGACTATTATTATCAATAAAGCTATCTGGTATATAACTTGAAACATCTATATCTATTTGTATATCTTGTTCTTCTTTTACTTCTATGCCTTGTATTTCTTTTACAACTTCATCTAGCAATCTGCAATATGTATCATAACCAACTTGCTCCATATGTCCATGTTGTATTTCTCCTAATAAACTTCCTGCCCCTCTTATTTCTAAGTCTCTCATTGCTATTTTAAAACCGGAACCAAATTCTGTAAACTCTTTTATTGCTTTTAACCTTTTATCTGCTACCTCTGATAGCAATTTTTCTCTTTTATATGTTATATATGCATATGCCTGTCTGTCGCTTCTTCCAACTCTACCCCTTATTTGATATAATTGTGCCAATCCCAATCTATCTGCATTTTCAACTATTATGGTATTTGCATTTGGTATATCTATTCCTGATTCTAATATTGTTGTACATACAAGTACATTTATTTTCTTTTGTATAAAGTCAAGCATTATTTGCTCTAATTCTTTACCTGTCATTTTTCCATGTGCAAATCCTACTTTTGCTTCTGGCACAAGTTTAGATACTTCATTTGCCTTTTTCTCTATACCTTCTACTTTATTATATAAATAAAATACCTGACCGTTTCTTTCAAGTTCCCTTGTTATAGCTTCTTTTATAACTTCATCATCATATTCTAATACATAAGTTTGAACAGGTCTTCTATTTTGTGGTGGCTCATATATTACTGACATATCTCTAATTCCCAATATAGACATATGTAATGTTCTTGGTATTGGAGTTGCTGTCATTGTTAATACATCAACACTATTTTTTAATTGCTTTATTTTTTCTTTGTCTTTTACTCCAAATCTATGCTCTTCGTCTATAATAAGTAGTCCCAAATCTTTAAATTCTACATCCTTGCTTAAAATCCTATGTGTTCCTACTACAATATCAACTTCCCCTAATTTTAATTTTTTTATAACGTCTTCCTGCTCTTTTGTTGTTCTAAATCTATTTAATAATTCCACATTTATGGCATATCCACTCATTCTGTTTTTAAATTCTTCATATTGTTGGTTTGCTAATACTGTTGTTGGTACAAGATATGCTACTTGTTTTTGATCCATAACAGCTTTAAACGCTAGCCTTATTGCTACCTCTGTTTTACCATATCCAACATCTCCACAAAGTAGCCTATCCATTGGTCTTGGCTGTTCCATATCTTTTTTTCCTTCTTCTATACATCTTAGCTGGTCATCTGTTTCTTTATATGGAAATTCGTCCTCAAATTGTTTTTGCCATTCATTATCTTTTGAAAATGCAAATCCCTGCATTTTTTGTCTTTTAGCATATAATTCTATTAAATCCCTTGCAACTTCTCTTAAATTATTTTTTACTCTACTTTTAGTATTTTCCCACTCTTTGCCACCTAGTCTATTTAGTCTTGGCTCTCTATCTCCTCCACCTATATATTTTCTGACTGTATCCAATGAATTGGTTGGCACATATAGAATGTCTTCATCTTTATATTTTATTTTAATATAATCTTTGGTTATTTTATCTGCTGTAATTGTATTTATTCCCACAAATTCCCCTATACCATACGATTTGTGAACTACGTAATCACCAGCTTTTAGATCTGCATATACTACTTTTTGCGCCTCTTTAAATGCATTTGAACTTTTTTTCTTTTTAGGTGCCTGTTCAAAACCTTCTCCCATATTTATTACTACAAGGTTTAAATCGTAATTTTCAAATCCTGCAGATACATTCCCTGTTGTAACTATTACTTCTCCATTTTCTATTCTCAAATGTTTGCCATAGTCTCCTTCGCTTGAGTTTTGTGTTACTGTTCCGTCTATTGCTGAAACAATTGAAGTTCCTGTATTTCCTGCAATATCGATTCCATAGTGATTTGCTGTAACAATTTCTGTTGCAGTTCTTGAACCAAATTTTGAAGTGATTACTCCTGTTAATGGCCATATTATATTTATATTTTGCTTTACATAATCTATGTCTTGTTCTTCTTGGCTTTTAGTTTCTTCTACAGCTACTTCTTCTGCTCCTCCGATTGGTTCTGCATTTTGATTTTTCTCTGTACTTTCATTTGCATCTTGAGTCTGTGTATTTTCACTATTGGAGTTTTCTACATTCTCACTATTTTCATTTTCCAGACTTCCGCTATTTGTATTTTCTTCATTTGTCACATTTTCCGTTTCCTGGTTTCTGCTTTCTTCACCATTATTTTTTAGCCTTCCAATTAATCCATTAAAATATTCCTTAACATTCTTGAAATACTGGTTTTCTATATTTGACAGACTTATATCATAAGAAAGTAATTCTTTCGTTTTCGTGTTTACATCTTCCGAAAATATTAGTTTCGAATTATTAATAAAATAAAATGCAAAGTAAATAATAGTACAAATTAACATCTGTAACATCATCTTTTTAACAATTTTTTTCTTAGTTTTTACTGAATTCGGTTTGGCAGAATCTCTTCTTCTTTCTATATAAGCATATTGATTCGCATTATATTTATTTTC
>OGLM01000834.1_pt1 | contig 35430 bp, 17 predicted proteins | sample 1572531 | NCBI WGS metagenome assembly OGLM01 (sample SAMEA2581909, study PRJEB24529) | metagenome | biome: Human gut stool | place: China | collected 2011
GGGGATAGGGATTGAGAACAAGCACTTTTTTTGAAAAAACATACTTTTTCTACAAACTGTAATTTTTATGGCAGTCTTTATTTTGCCGCAAGTCTTTCCGCACCATTTGTCAAAACTTACCTGCGTCGAACAATTAGACGTTGTCGATGTAAATTTCTTCCTTAATCAACTTCGTCACTTTGATATATGCAGTATATGATTTATCAATAAGCACATTGCCTATTAATGCATAGCATTGCATATCACTGTTTTATTATTGTGCAACAGTTTTAATTGTATTTTATACCAAATCATCGTTATAATCATTGTGATAATCAACGCATTCTTATTCTATGAAATATACAAACACAAAAATTCTCTTAATGCCTCGTTCTGCTTGTCTGACCTTTCGCTACTCACACGCTACCTCAAATCCCATATAATTACATTTAGGCTTCAGTGGTTTCCGCTTACAGCTTATTGCTTTTATTGCAATATTCGGATAAAATCAGCGTTATAATTCATCGAAATTCATCACTTGTCGCTCAAAGCGTGATTTCTCACTTTTTCCTGATTATATCTATGATCTGCGTCATCGGATCCTCGTTGTTGGATCCTATTATTACATCAGCTGATGATTTTACCTCATCGTGCGCATTACTTACAGCAACTCCCAGATCGGCACTGCGTACCATTTCAGCGTCATTCGGATAATCTCCTGCCGCCACCGTGAACCTGTCCTCGCTTCCCGTCACCCTCAGAAGCTGCTTATATCCATAAGCCTTGCTCACGCCTTCGGGCAGAAGCTCGTAGAAGAACGGCGCAGACAGTACCCTGTTTGTCCCCTCGGCACAATGCTCATCTATGAACCTTGCAAGCTCAGGCATCTTGTCCTCAGGGTAGGCAAACAGCACCTTAAGCCAGCCCTCATGCGGTATATCGTCAAGCCTGCATACATCCCCGTGTACGTTCTCCAGTGCCATATGAGCCCTCTCAACATCGTTCAGTGCCGGCACATATACCGTGTGCTTGTGAAGCACCTCTATGCCTACATCGGGGAACCTGTCCATGACCAGCTTTATGTAATCTCTGGCTTTCTGCGTAACCTCGCTCTGCCACAGGAATTCGTCCTTGTCAAAGTCGTACACCGCCGACCCGTTGAAGATGACCGCAGGTATCCTCAGCTTCAGCTTTTGTGCAACCGGCCGTGCCATTGAATAGCCTCTGCCGGTAGCTATCGTGAACATTCCGCCCTTGTCGCAGAATTCGTTTATAGATTCCATATCCCTTGGAGAAATCTCTTTCTTATCGTCAAGGAGCGTGCCGTCAAGATCGCTCATTATTATCACATTTTTGAAGTCCATAGTTTCTTTCCTTTGTTCAAGCCGTTTATATCTCTGTCTTCTGCGTTTCGAGGTTTGCGAGCAGCTTTTTGAAGTAGTCGGGCAGCTCGCTGTCAAATTCCATATACCGCCCGTCAGGGTGGATAAATCCTATCTTTTTTGCGTGCAGGCACTGTCCGCATAGCCACTTCGGACTGCCGTTTCCGTACACCTCGTCACCCGTCACCGGATGACCGATATACGCCATATGCACCCTTATCTGATGCGTCCTTCCCGTTTCAAGACGAAGCCTTACAAGCGTATTGTTCCTGTAAGTCTGCTCGACAAAATAGTGGGTTACCGCCTCTCTTGAATTCTCGGTCGTAACGCACATCTTCTTGCGGTCGGTCTTGTGTCTGCCTATCGGCGCATCGACCGTCCCGTCCTCTTTTATAACGCCCTGAACGACCGCCATATATTCCCTTGTAAAGCTGTGTACCTTTATCTGTTCGGCAAGTATATTGTGTGCGGTATCGTTCTTTGCTACGATAAGAAGTCCGCTCGTATCCCTGTCTATCCTGTGGACGATACCGGGTCTTATAACCCCGTTTATCCCCGACAGGCTGTCGCCGCAGTGGTACATAAGCGCATTGACAAGCGTTCCGCTGTAGTGACCCGGCGCAGGATGCACCACCATACCCTTGGGCTTGTTCACTACCAGCAGGTCGCTGTCCTCATAGACTATATCAAGAGGTATATTTTCGGGCAGAATATCCGCAGGCTGAGCCTCCGGCACATCAAGCGTCACTGTATCTCCCGTTTTGAGTTTCTGATTCTTGGCGGCAATTTTCCCGTTTACAAGACAGCAGCCCTGCTCAATAAGAGCGGCGGCTGCTGATCTGGTTATTCCCGTATCCTGCGATGCAAGAAACTTGTCTGTTCTATCGCCGCCTGTTTTACAGGTAAATTCGTAATGCAACGTTACCCTCCATAGCGGTGTTATTTATCTTCGTTTGTTGATTTCTCTATTTCCCCGGCTGCTGTACTTTTCTTTGCCGAGCGTTTGTTCTTCTGCTCTTTTATCTCGTCTGCAACAACAAAAAGCAGTAATCCAAGCGCTCCGAGAACGGCGCATATATCCGCAACATTGAACACGGCGAAGTTGATTATCCTTACATCAATAAAATCAACTACCTCGCCTCTTATCACTCTGTCGATAAGGTTACCGATACCGCCTGCCACTATAAGCGACATGGACCATATATACGTCGGCTTCTTCACTCTTTTTGAAAGCATCAGATACAGCATAACAACGATAACCACAGCCGTAAACAGTATAAGAAACAGCTGTTTTCCCTCAAGGATACTGAAAGCGGCACCCGGATTTCTCTCGTAGGTGATATTCAGTACATTTGTATCTCCAAATGATATTATCGGTATCGACTGGTGAAGCTGCATATTACTGTCAATCAGTATCTTTGTCAGCTGGTCAAGCCCGATAAGTCCTGCGGCTGCCGCAAGAGCGATATATAGCATTAATTCCTATTCCTTTCGTTGTCCGGTATTTTTCTGACGTTATTTCAGTTATTATAATTACTTGTTCTTTCCGAACTCAAGCTCGGATGTGGGAGCGTTCTTTTCTTCCTTCTCGTTTTTAAGGCTGAAAAGCACAGATTCACCCGTTACCTTTTCTTCCGCCTTCTTTTCGGGAGCAGTAGCAGGAGCAGGTGCAGGCTTAGCTTCGGGAGCGGGCTTCGCCGGAGCAGGTGCAGGCTTTGCTTCGGGTGCAGGCTTTGCTTCAGGCGCAGGCTTTGCCGGAGCAGGAGCAGGCTTCTTTGCAAATGCACTGTCCTCAGGCTTTCTCGCCTCAACTTCCTTAACGGTATTTATCACGAACTCATTCTCGCAAGCCTTGGGCATAGCCTTTATATTCTCGATATGTGCGCTGTATGCGGCAAGAATCTTGTTTGTATAGTCCTGCACTTCTTTTCTTGTTCTCTGGAGAACAATCTGCTCTCTTTCAGTCTGCTGCATCATAATTGTGTGAATCTCGGCAGCCTTTGCATTGGCATCGTCAACGGTCTGCTTAGCTTTTGCGTTTGCTTCGGCAAGATTCTTCTCACCGAGCTCCTTCTTCTTTGCCGCAAGAGCGTCCGCATCCTTGATAGTCTTTTCAGCCTTTTCCTGAGCGTCTTTTCTTATCTTTTCGGCATCTTCCTTAGCCTCGTTCACTACAGCTATACCCTGCTTTTTCGCAATGAGCAGAGCATCTCTCAGAGCGTCCTCATCCTTACGGTACTCTCTTATTTTTTCCGCAAGAACCTCCAGCTTCTTTTCAAGCTCCTCGTTTTCATTCTGCAGTTTCTTGTATTCGATAGATACGTCCTTTAAGAAAGTATCTACCTCGGCGGCATCGTAACCGCCACGCTTAACCGTATCAAATTCTTTGGATACTATATCTTTAGCATTCACGGGAAAGTCCTCCTAAATGTACTCTAAATATATTTTTTAACCGTAATATGTATATTACCTTTTCTGCCTGTTTCACCGATACACTGCAATACGAACTTGCCTTTTCCTCTGACGGAAAACACATCGCCCTTGCTTATCTGCTTTGACACATCGGTACATACTGTGCCGTTCAGCGTCACAAGCTGCGGCGTAATATACTTTTCCACAGCGCCTGTTCTTGACGTACAGGCAACGCATCTGACAATATTGTCAAGGCGCATTGACGCTACCGAAAACCGCAGTTCCTCATATTTTCTTGCGGGCAAAGTAAAACCTGCCGCAATGCCCGTCTGCACCTGCACTCCGACCCTGCCTATTTTCGTTATACTGTCTGAAATAAGCGGTGCTACCTTTTCGTAGACAAACACTGCCGCCTTCCCGTCGGTAACGAAAATATCCCCGACAGTGTCACGCTCGATACCGAGCGCCATAAGCGAGCCCAGCACATCTCTGTGGGTCACACTGTCCTCTTTCCTGAAGGTGAACGTCACCGCTTTTATCGGGAACTGTTCAGCCGTGTTTTCATCGGACACAACAGCGTAGGATGTATCGGAAATCGCACTGCCGTCAAAATAATATGACGGGAAAAGCCCAAGACAGCATCTGAGCGGATCTGCATTTCCTGCGCCTGCACAAAGCAATGCCGTAAGCCCTTTCGGGATACCGACAGCTTTTATCTGTGCAAGCTCGCTTTCAGACAGAAAACGGGTAAAATACGGGCGGGATCTGTCAAGGCAGTCCCTCGCCGCATTTTGTATATCTTTGACAAGTTCACGGTCTGCCATATCAGTCCAGATCGTCGAAAATATCCTCGCCCGAAATGCTGCTGATTTCGTCTATGAATTCGCCTGAAATATCAACGTTGTAAGGTGCGAGAACGTATGTTGTATCTGCGATCCTCTTTATCTCGCCGCCCGTTATGTAGCTTACACCGCCTAAGAAGTCGATGATACGGGTAGCTATATCCTTATTTGTGTTGTTGAGCATAAGGATAACAGTTGTCTTGTTCTTGTAAAGCTCTGCTATCTCAGCTGTATCGGACAGCTTCTTGGGTCTGTTTACAACAAGGTGCAGAGTTGTGCTTGCATTATAAGTGTATATCTTATTTGCGTTTGAAGCCTGTGACGAGCTGCGTGAAGGAGCCTCCTGCACAGGTTCTTCCTTTGCGGATTCAAGCTCGTTTGAGTAGCTCTCATCGTCATCCGATCCGCCCCATCTTCTGATTGAATTTTTAAGTCCTTCTAATGCGCTCATTGTTTGTTCCTCCGTTTTTATATTTTCGAATAGTTTCTGTAGCCGAAAAGACCGCTGCCTATCCTGACTAACGTTGAGCCGTACTTTACGGCTGTTGCATAATCGCCCGACATACCCATTGACAGCGTATCCATGCCGGACAGGAAAGAATATTTCTGCTTTGAATTTTCAAAAAGCTCCTGCATTGACGCAAAATACTTTTCGTCGCAATTCACAGGCGGAATGGTCATAAGCCCTCTTATCCTGACGTTTTCAAGTCCGGATACAGCTTTTGCCGTTTCGATAAGCTCAGACGGTGCAATACCGCCCTTTGACTCCTCGCCGCCTATATTGATCTCAAGGAGTATGTCCTTTACAAGTCCGTGACTTCCTGCTCTGCGGTCTATCTCAGCCGCAAGCTCGACACTGTCGACCGAATGTATCATACTCACCTTATCAATTATATACTTTACTTTGTTTTTTTGCAAGCCCCCGATGAAGTGAATTTCGGATTTTTCCGAATAATTTTCGTATTTTCCGAGAAATTCCTGTACTCTGTTTTCACCCAGAAGGTCTATGCCAAGACTTTCGGCATAATTTATCTTTTCGCAGGGTACTGTTTTTGTGACCGCCATAATGCGAACCGTATCACATCGTCCTGCTTTATCCATAGCTTCGGCTATATTCTGTTTTACAGCCGTATAATTGAGCTTTATATCCTCAAGCGTTGTTTCTTCGGCGGATTTAGAGATTCTTTCCGTCATAAAGATCCTTCCCTTCAACTATAACATCATCGTAAAGCGACAGATAGCCCGGTTGTCCCGAAGTATCACGGACAATGACATAATCCTCGCTTGAATATATGCGGTCTACCTGTACGAAGTAAGCCTGAGAGCCTTTTTTCACATAGACTCCGATGTTGTTTTCCTTGTCAAAATGGATAGCGGACGAAGCTATGCGTATACCGTTATAGCTGTCTACAAGCAGCTTGAACCTGCCGACTCTTGACGAGGCGATAACCGAATTCAAATCGTCTGCAGAGAATATTGCAACATAATCGTTGTCGTACTTTTCGACATTTTCGACCTTTGCGGTTATCTCCGTCTGGTCTGCGCCGAGTATCAGCCGTACATTTGTATTTTCCGTAAGTACAGCCGCCTGACCTTCTGTAAAGGTCGCCGCCAGCTTCCACTTATAATCGTCTATCATCTTGCCGATTATGTCGCCGGAAGCTGTTGTAAGCTCAGGTGTCTTTACCGTTTCGGAAATCTCCGCAGGCGTTATACTGTCGATGTTATCGTATGTTATCTTGCTCTCGTACCCGTCGATGCTGCTTACGAAATAGCCTGTTTCATCAGCCGTGACCTGAACGGGCGAAGCCGAAATCCTGCCCTCAAGCGTCTTTATCTTTGAGTTGAGCGCCGAAATCACCGATGAATAATCATTCACCTTGCCCTTGACCATATCACGCTTGCTCTGCAGGTTGAGCATTTCGTATTTAAGCTGTGAAACGGCAGTATAATCGCCGTTGTTTATAGCTGTTATCAGCTTGCTGTGCTTTTCTGTTATCAGCTTGTCAAAAGCCTCTATCTGAGAATTATCCGTACCGACAAGGCTCTGTGCGTCTGTCAGCGTGTCTATCCTCGTTTTCAGCTTATTTATATCCGCAGTAAGCGATATATCAGCCGCCGAGCCGTAAGCATTGGCTATAACGCTGTTCTTGCCGACCTTTGAGCCGTCCTCATGCTCATACTGTATCGTGCCGTTTATCTTACGGCTGACGGTATGCTCGTTTCGTGCGAACACCCCGTAAAACTCGATAGTATCCTGAGAATCGTACTTCAGCGCCACCTCTGTTTTATAGGAGTGGTCGTTTCCCGCAAAGAACTGACCTGCGATGGTCAAGAGCAGGAATACGGCAAGAACCACCGTTACAAGCTTTGTTGTTAACGTCCTGTCCATATACCCTTATTCTTTTACGTCTTCGCTGTCCGTCCTGTCGAATGCGTCAAGGATGGATACAGCTCTGAGAGGTGTTATTGTCGAGATAGCATGCTTGTATATCAGGTTCTGCTTTCCGTCTGTATCAAGGATGACAGTGTAATTGTCAAAACCTCTTACAAGTCCCTTGAACTGAAAGCCGTTTGTAATGTAGATAGTTACAGGTATCTTCTCTTTTCTCGCCTGATTTAAAAATACGTCCTGTAAATTGAGTTCCTTTGCCATTTTGATTACGTCCTTTCTTTTCTCCGCTTTTTTGCGGAACATAAAATAAAATAAAATCATAACTGTTTTTGTGATAAATCACAGCTACAGATAGCTTAACTTATATTGTAACACATATTGATTGAAAATTCCATAGCTTTATGGCAGTTTGGGGAGATTTTTTCGACAAGTGAGAATTTTACTTGCTTTTGTTTCTTACACTGCCGATATAATCTATTGCCTCGTCAACAATCTGTGAAAAGTTCTTTCCTCCGTCAGCCTTGATATAATGGATTCTTTCGTCACGGCGGAACCATGTAAGCTGACGCTTTGCGTATTTTCTGGTTTCCTGCTTGAGCCGCTCTACGCAAGGTGTAAGAGGGCTTTCGCCTTTAAGATACGGCATAAGCTCCTTATAGCCTATCGCCTGCGCCGCCGTAGGATAATCGTCAATATCAATAAACTGCCTTGCCTCGTCTATAAGCCCTTCGGCAAGCATTATGTCAACACGTCTGTTTATGCGGTCGTACAGCGTTTCCCTGTCATAGTCAAGCTGTATCATACACGGCTCATACGGCGAAGGGGCAAGCCTTGAAAGGCGCTGTTGCTCGCTCATTGTCTTTCCCGTAGTCTTGTAGACCTCAAGTGCTCTTATTATCCTGTTGAGATTGTTCTCGTGGAGCTTTTCCGCCGTTTCGGAATCAATTTCACGGAGCATTCCGAGCAGAAAGCCGTTGCCCTTTTCCTGCGCCAGCTTACGCAGTTCGTCACGGTATGCGTAGTCGCACTCGGTTTCCTCAAAGCTGAGATTGTCGATAAGAGAGCTTATATAAAGTCCTGTGCCTCCGGTTATTATCGGAAGCTTTCCTCGTGCCGCTATATCTGCGATAATACCGTGTGCCGCCTTAACATAGTCGGCTACCGAAAAGCTGTCATGAGGGTCGAGAAAATCCATAAGGTAATGCGGTATGCCCTGCTTTTCCTCCTCTGTGGGCTTTGCGGTGGCTATGTTCATACCTCTGTATATCTGCATTGAATCGGCTGAGATTATCTCGCCGGAAAGCCTTTTTGCAAGCTCGACCGAAAGAGCGGTCTTGCCCGATGCTGTAGGTCCGCATACCACTACGATAAACTGTTTATCCATAACTCAACTCCTGTTGAAGAAGCGTTCTATCCTGTATTTTGAAAGCGAGGTCATAACCGGCCTGCCGTGCGGACAAAAACGTATTGTCCTGTCATTCATCACTCTGTCGGCAAGCGCCTGCAATTCGAGAATATCCGTATCATCGTGCGCCTTTATCGCCGACTTGCAAGCCATCGTATGAAGCATATCGTCAAAGAGAGCGCCTTTCTGGTCGGTGGCAGTGTTCATAAGCCGTTGTGCGACATCGGATACTATTTCCTGCGGCGAGCATTTCACTACGGACGGCATTGCGGTTATCTGCACTGTGCTGTCATCGCAGAAAACAAGCTCTATACCGCTTTGCTCCACATATTCGTAATACTCGTGCAGTGCCTCGTATTCTTCGGGCGACAGCTTAAGCTCGGTTTTGTCGATAAGAAGCTGTGAGGTGGTTACAAACTCCTCTTTCAGCTTTTCAAACCTTATGCGTTCGTGGGCGGCGTGCTTGTCGATTATTATAAGCTCCTCGCCCGCCTCGCACAGTATATAGGTCTTTAAAAATTCTCCGATAACACGAACACTTGTTTTTTCGGGCTTCGGCTCGTCTATCCTTTCAACCGTTACCGGCTTTGCGTTTATAAATCTGAAGCCTTCGTCAGTTTGCGGTGCTGTTACGGGAATATCGTCCGTATCATCGTCAACGGTGACAACAACACTGCTGCTTACCGCCTTATATGACGGGATGTGCGGCTCTTTTGGCAAAGGTATTTCGTCAATAGCTTCACCTGTGTTTTCTTCGGGCTTTGCGCTGTAGTCCGAGCGTGTGCTGTGCAGTGAAACGGGCTTTATTGTGCTGTCGCCGTATATTTTTTCAGTCTTTACCGTTTCGGTCGGTTCTTCGGGCTTTATATCAACGACCGGACGTTCCTCAGACAAAAGCGGAAGCGTTACGGGGATATGTGCGAGCGTCTGCTGTTCACGCTTTATTATTTCGGGGTTGTGCCTGAAATAATCGTCTGCGTTATCGTATTTCTTCGGTTTTTCAAGCTCTATCTGCCGTTTATCGTCTGCGGCGTTCACCAGTGCGTTCTTTACCGCAAAATACACCGCATCGAACACAGGCTTTTCATAAGCGAAGCGTATCTCGGTCTTTGCGGGGTGTACGTTTACATCGACAGTTTCGGGAGAAAGCGATATGTTCAGTATGCAGGCAGGGAATTTTCCGACCATCATACTGTTACGATATGCCTCCTCAAGCGCCGCCATACAGGTGGTGCTTTTTATATATCTTGTGTTCACGAAAAACGTCTGCATACTTCTGCTGTTACGGCAGAAAAGCGGAGATGAAACATAACCGCTTACATCTATGCCGTTAAGCGAAAAGTCAACGGGAATAAGGCTGTCGGCAAACTGTCTGCCAAATACCGCCTTTGCCGCAGATAAGAGCGAGCCGTCACCCGATGTCATTCTGACGCTTTTGTTATCTCTTATGAATCTGAAGGAAATATCGGGGTGGGAAAGGGCAAGTCTGTCGACCGTCGCCGCTATGAAATTGCCCTCGGATATGTCTTTTTTGAGGAATTTAAGTCGTGCGGGAGTGTTGTAGAAAAGCTCCTTTATCACGATAGTCGTGCCTGTGGGACAGCCGCAGGATTCGTGTTCCTTTTCCTCGCCGCCTTCGATAATGTAACGTCCGCCGAGTTCATCGCCGTCCTGCCGTGACATCATCTCTATCTTTGCGACCGCCGCAACGGACGCTAACGCTTCTCCTCTGAAGCCCATCGTCATAATGCCTGTAAGGTCGTCGCCTGTGCGAATCTTGCTTGTGGCATGACGGAGAAAGGCTGTCGGCATCTGTTCGTAAGCTATGCCGCAACCGTCGTCCGTTATACGCATATAGCTGATACCGCCGTGCTTTATCTCAACGGTGATATGCCGTGCGCCTGCGTCTATTGAATTTTCCACAAGCTCCTTTATTACGGAGGACGGGCGTTCTATGACCTCGCCTGCCGCAATAAGCTCTGCTACGCTTTTATCAAGCAGTCTGATTTCGGGCATTGGTTTTCCTTTTCTTTATAACATTGCTTTTAGTTCTTCAAGCTTTGCGTAAGCCTCTCTCGGCGTCATATCGTCAAGGTCGAGGTTTTTTATCTCGGCTATGACGTTCTGCCTGCCTGTTGCCTCAAAGTCTATCTGGCTTTCGGATTCCTCCTCGGCTCTGAGTTCAAGCTCACGCTGTATTTTCGGTGCTTTTTCAAGCTCGGCAAGAAGCTGTTTTGCTCTGTCTGTGACTTTCTTCGGAAGTCCTGCAAGGCGTGCGACCTCTATGCCGTAGCTGTCGTCCGTGCCGCCCTCGACTATCTTATGCAGGAACTTTATATCCTCGCCGCTTCGCTTTACCTTGACGCTGTAGTTACGCACACCGTCAAGCTCGTTTTCAAGCGAAATAAGCTCGTGGTAATGCGTGGCGAAAAGCGTCTTGCATCCGATAGCCTTTGAGCTTATGTACTCGGCTACCGCTTTTGCTATTGATACACCGTCGTAGGTCGATGTTCCTCTGCCTATCTCGTCAAGGATAACGAGTGAGTTTTTGGTCGCTTCGTTAAGGATAGTTGCAACCTCGGTCATTTCGACCATAAAGGTGGACTGACCTGCGGACAGATCATCGCTTGCACCGACACGGGTGAATATCCTGTCCACTACTCCGAGCCTTGCGTAGCTTGCAGGCACAAAGCAGCCTATCTGCGCCATAAGGACAATCACGGCTACCTGCCGCATAAACGTGGATTTACCCGACATATTCGGGCCTGTGATTATCATAAGGCGGTTGCTTTTAACATCAAGGTAAACGTCATTCGGGGTGAAAAGTATCTCGTTGACCATCTTCTCGACAACGGGGTGTCTTCCGTCCTTTATCTCTATGACGCTGTCATTTGCCATCATCGGACGGCAGTAGTTGTTTTCTATGGATACAACGGCGTAACTGCACAGCACGTCAAGCGCCGCTACAGATTCGGCGGTCTGCTGGATAAGGTCGAGCCGCTGTGCGATAAATTCACGCACCTCTGCAAATATCGCCGCCTCAAGTGCAAGTATCTTATCGTTTGCGCCGAGTATCTCGTTTTCTATCTTCTTAAGCTCATCGGTAATGTATCTCTCGCCGTTTGTGAGCGTCTGCTTTCTTACATATCTGTCGGGCACCATCGACACGTTGCCCTTTGAAACCTCGATATAATAGCCGAACACACGGTTATAGCCGACACGCAGATTCTTTATGCCGGTAGCCTCTTTTTCCTGCTGTTCTATCTGAGTGAGCAGGTCCTTGCCGCCGCCTGTGATATTTCTCAGGCGGTCAAGCTCCTCATTGAAGCCGTTCTTTATATAACCGCCGTCCTTCATCAGTGCGGGCGGTTCATCGGCTATCGCTCTTTCTACTAAATCCGCAATATCGTCAAGAGGGCTTATCTTCTTATCAAGGCTTCTTGTAAGCTGTGTGCTTATCTGCGACAGGTCGCTTTTAAGCTGAGGAAGTATCCTGCAGGTAGCACCGAGCGCCTTTACATCCTTTGCGTTTGCCGCCTTGTAGATTATCCTTGTCATAAGACGTTCAAGGTCATAGACTTTCGCAAGGTCTGTCTTTATATCATACAGCGCCGCAGAATTGTTTATGAGCGCTTCTACCGCATCGTGTCTGCGTATGATAGCCGCAGTATCTGTAAGCGGCTGTTCTATGCACTGTCTTAGCTTTCTTCTTCCCATTGAGGTATCGGTCTTATCAAGCACCCACAGAAGCGAGCCTTTCTTTTCACCGCTTCTCATTGTCGATGTCAGTTCAAGGTTTCTTCTTGTGGCAAGTCCAAGCTGCATAAATTCACCGCTGCTGTGTACGTTCAGCTTTACAAAACGTTTTGCTCCGCTTCTTTGTGCCTTATACAAATAGCGCAGCAAAGCGCATAAAGCCCTTAATGCGTTGTCCTTTCCGGCAAGGCCTATTTCATCTGCCGTGCCGCCGAACTGTGCGGTTATCTCGGATACGTCATCTATGGAAAAATCCTCATCGGAAAGCTGTTCCGCAGAGCATTTTCCGTAACGGTTCCTTATAAAAGTATATGCCTGTTTCCGATTCAGAAACTCCGCATTGAACAACAGCTCAACAGGGGTATACTGTGAGAACTGTGCTATTATATCCTCGTCGGTCTTTTTTGAATTTGCCTTTTCAACTGCGTGCACCTCGCCCGTTGAAATATCGGCAAACACCATACCTGTGCCGTTTTCTCCGACATAGATACAGGAAATATAGTTATTCGAGCCGTCCTCAAGCATTGACGCTTCTATGACCGTGCCTGCGCTTACAAGCCTTACTATATCACGCTCTACAAGTCCCTTTGATAACGCAGGGTCGGTTGTCTGCTCGCAGATAGCTACCTTGAAGCCTTTATCTATCAGCTTTTTTATGTAGCCCTCCGCAGAATGATGCGGTACGCCGCACATGGGCGTACCCGCTCTTGATGTCAGCGTCAGCTCAAGCTCCTTTGACGCTACCATTGCGTCCTCGTTGAACATTTCATAGAAATCGCCCAGACGATAGAATAATATATAATCTTTGTAATTTGCCTTGATTTCAACATACTGCTGCATCATAGGCGTGAGCTTTTCTCCGCTGTTTCCTGCTTTCAAGAGTTTCATTCCTTTCGGTTTTATTGTTTAATCTTACAATGCCATACTATCAATGCCATTCAGTCAAGGCAATCAGTGGCATCCTCCGCAGGTCGAGCATGAGCCTGAGCATCCGCCAGCCTGTACCTCGCAGGTATCGGGGTCTTCACCGTCACAGCACAGTGCGATAATGCCGTTGATCTCGTGTAACAGCTTATCCATATCAGCCTTTGCCATTGTGAAATCAGCCATATGCTCGTTCTGCATAACGAGAGTGTATAATCTCTGCATCTCCTTGTTCTGTGTGTCAAGCTTTTCCTTGTTCTGCTCTTCCTTAGACTTGCTCATTTCAAGCGCTACGTTCTGACGTGCAAGGTTGAATTCACCTATAAGCTCCTGAAGCTCCATATCAGCGTCATTTGCCTTCATTGCCTCGTTATAACGTACATAACGCTCGTCTGCCTGTATAGCCTTGCCGAGCTCTCTTGCTGCTTTGATTGCGTCCATTTGTATTTTTCCTTTCTTTCCGCTTTTGCGGCTGTTAAAAATATATATCTGACGGGGATTCCCGACCGATTGCGAAAATTCAGTCATTCACGCTTACAAGCTCGCCTGTGACTGCCCAGGGCAGAGCCTTTTGTATTCTTACCGTGACGTACTTTCCTATCATATCCCTTGTGCCGTTGAAATCAACGATAACACCGTGGCGGGAATGACCTGTCATAAGTCCGTCAGCCGTTCTGCCGATACCCTCGCACAGAACCTCGACCTCATCTCCGACAAAACGTTCGTAAGCCTTTTCACCGATAGAATTCTGCACATCAAGAAGCTGTCTGAACCACTTTCCCTTATCCTCATCGCTTACAGGGTCGGGCATAGCCGCCGCCTTTGTTCCCTCACGCTTACTGTAAATAAAGGTATATGCGGAATCATAGCGTACTTTTTTCATAAGCTCCACAGTGCCGAGAAAATCCTCATAAGTTTCGCCGGGGAAGCCTACTATAATATCTGTAGTGAGCGCTACCTTCGGTATGCGTTTTTTTGCATATTCGATAAGTTCAAGATAATGCGCCGTGTCATAATGGCGGTTCATTTCCTTTAAAATTCTGTCGCTTCCGCACTGTACGGGCAGATGCAGATGATACGATATATGCCTGCTGTCCGCTATCGTATCTATAAGCTCGTGCGTGCAATCCTTAGGGTGAGATGTCATAAAGCTGAGCTTATATTTTCCGGGTATCTTATCAAGCTCGGAAAGCAGCTTTGCAAAGCCGAAATCATATTCCTTGCCGTAAGAATTCACGTTCTGTCCGAGCAGTAGTATTTCCTTATATCCGTCATTTATAAGTCCTTTGACCTCGGCTATGACCTCTTCGGGTCTGCGTGAACGCTCTCTGCCTCTTACAAAGGGAACTATACAATAGGTACAGAAGTTGTTGCAGCCGTACATTATCGGCACGCTTGCCTTTACCTTGCTTTCTCTTATAACGGGAAGTCCCTCGGCTATTACTCCGTCACTCTCGGGGATAGACAGCGTTCTGCGGTTCTCGCTGAGCTTTTCGTATATCATCTGCGGTAACGTGTGCATAACGTGAGTGCCGAAAATTATATCGACCTGCGGGAACGATTTTCTCATTCTCTGTGCTATATGCTCCTGCTGTACCATACAGCCGCCGACCGCAATTATTAGATTTCTGTTTTTCTCTTTCAGCTTTTTGAGTGCGCCTATATTGCCGAAAACTCTGTCCTCTGCGTTTTCTCTTACGGCGCAGGTATTGAAAAGAATAAGATCCGCAAATGCGGTTTCGGGTGTGAAGCCGTAGCCCATCTGTGCAAGCATACCCTTTATTTTTTCTCCGTCGCTCACGTTCTGCTGACAGCCGAAGCTGTGGACGTGTGCCAACGGCATCTGCTCACGCTTTGCGTTTATCGCTTTTACTTTTTCTATATATTCCTGCTGAACAAGCAGTTCTTCCTTGTTTATCTCTTTAGTCAAGCTGTTTCTCCGTTTCTTATCCAAAGTCCTGTTGCAAAGACAGTATACCATAAAAGACAGCATACCATAATAGATTATAACATTATTTTAATCCGCCGTCAAGGTGAAACGGCGGATTAAAATAATGTTAGAACGTTCTCGGACAGTTGCGTGAGCAAAGCCGCATTTTTATGCGGCAAAATCGGCTACAGACGATTTTTAGTCCGAGGTTGTTATAACTACCACAAAAAATCGTGCAGTCAAGCACGATGAAGTGATGTTAGAACGTTCTCAGGCAATTATTGCCTGAGGTTGTTATAACAATCACAAAATCGTGCCATCAAGCACGATGAAGTGATGTTAGAACGTTCTCGGAGCTTATTTGACAAACACAAATCTTACATGATATAATTTATTTTGAGGGAAACCTTGGACGATAGGCGGTCAATTCATCTCCCAAAGTGCGAAAGCGCTTTGAAAGGAGGTGAAGCTGTGTACATAACGCTAAGTGATTTAACACAGATAGGAATATTTCTTACTGCTTTCACAGTTATGATATTCACAATCATTTCTTTTAATAAAAAGAAATAACCGCCCTATGTTGCAAGCTGAAGGCGGCTATTCTTAAACCTAATTCAGGGAGCGACCGTCTGTCGTTTCCCTCTTTTTGTATCTATAATATAACATAAAATCAAGTCGGTGTCAAGTGCATCGCCCTGCATAATCCGAAGAACCGCCCCGATTAAAAGGCGGTTTTCCTCACAGGCCTTATATACTTCCAGTATCTCCTGCAGTCGTGATAGAAGTAAAATACCCTGCCCTGCGTTTTGTCAAGCTCATAGCCCGACTTTTCATAGTCAAAGTCCTTCATAGCCTGTTCTATCTTTGCCTCAACCGCACTGTTTTCGGTCTGAAAGTCGAACGGTCCGTGCTCAAACACGATATACTCGCCCTCAGGCACGTCCATGATCTGCATCTGCTTTGGCATCTCTCCGCTGTAGTCGGCAGGAAGCCTTACACCGTAAGCCTCAGCCAGCGGAATGCCCCAGCTGCATATTCTTCCCTCAGGCTCGTTTATGTACGCCATCACCTGACCGCTTCCGCTGTTCGCCTCATCGCCGCCCATATCGTCGAGCTTGCCCTTGATACTGTCAAGCAGTCCGCATATAGTTGCACAATCCTGTCCGGGAATGTGACTCTGCTTTTCCCAGAAGTCGTAATACCCTATACTCTCGAAGTTTCTGATATGCAGGAATTTATGAGCCGGTATCGTTACGAAATACGCCTTAATATCACTGTTTGTCTGTGCCATACCTGTTCCTCCTATGCCTAAAAGATAGCAGTCGAAAGGCCTTATAGCCGTGCGGAGAATTACAGGTACAGGGTGTAAGCGGTAAGCGCTCGGAGTAATTCCGTATGCCGCTTTGAATGCCCTTGTGAATGCCTCGTGAGATGTAAAGCCGTAGTCGATCGCTATGTCAAGTATGCCCTTGTCGGTATCTCTCAGTTCCCTCAGTGCAAAAGCAAGCCTGCGGTATCTCATATAATCCCTGAGCTTCATTCCCGATATTTTGCTGAATTTCCTTGAAACATAGTATTCCGAGTAGCCAAGCGTCTGCGACAGCCTGCCGAGTGTCAGCCTTTCGTCCTCGCCGCTTTTTATACACCTGTCTATGTCGTCAACAATATTCTGAATATTCATATACCATTCGTTTATCCCGTTCATCTGTTTTTCTCCCGTACAGCTTTCTTCCGCCTTTTCGACTGTATTCATTTTATCACAAACGAGAAAGCCGAAACTTGATACGGCTTGCTGTTTTTACTGAAGGCAGCACAGTATTTTCATATCAGATCAAGATAAGTCTTGAGATCGCCGACAAACTGATTCCCGCACCGTGCAAGCTCACCGAGCACTCGATCGGTTCCTTTTTCGGTCGTATACCAGTTTTCTTTGGTGATGTTATAGCAATGTACGGGGCAGACCGTCATATCAACATTCGGGAAAGCCATTTGATACAGCATTAAGCATCGGCGAGCATGAAAGGCTTTACAAACAATTATACCGCTTTTTATCATTATGCCCTTTTCATCAACGGCTTTACGAGAGAGAAATGCGTTATCACGGGTATGTCCCGACTTGCTTTCTTCAATGATCGCAGTCTGCGGAACGCCGTTTTTTACGAGTACATCTGTAAAAAACTCGCAGTCTGACCGGTAATCGCCACTATAAATTTCCGCTTTTGAGCGGACGCCGTGCCATTTTTCCTCTTTAACGCTTACTCCTCCTGACGGGACTATCCAATCAGTCAAACCTTGTCGGTATAATTCTGCGGCATATTCGGGCTGTTCAGGGTGTGAGCCGCCCGGCAGAAAAATCGCATCGACCTTTTGAGGTTCTCCTGACACAAAGATATAATCTGAAATATCTGTGATGATCCGGTTTGGCATAGGGGTTCTCCTCTTAGTTTTTTTGTAAAAGAAAAATGCGTGATCGATACAGCTTGCTGTTTTTACTACTCTTCCGGCGTAAAGAACACATTCCCGTCATCGTCTGTCGTAAATACCGTGAAGCCGGTATAGCACACGTTTCCGTAAATATCGTTTATAACAAAACTGTATCTGTAGTCGCCTGCAGGCAGATTGACAAACTCTATCATATTGTCGCCGCTGTAGGTGCATTCATCGCCCTCCGCCTTGCCTGCAAAGTTACCCTCGCTGTCGTAAGTATTGAATATCGGCACTATGACATCTCCCTCTTTAAGCGGAACAACACTCCTTGCCGACTCGCCGTTTTCGTTTACGCCGTCCCATGTTCCAAGCGCCGTTATGTCATACGCATTGCCGTCCTGCGTCATAGCTATACGCAGATTTGTTTCCTTGCCGTTGAGTTTTATAGGTGATGTGTAAACCGAGCTGTTTCCGTTCTTCTCCACTATGAACATAGGGATAAGATTATTCTCAATCATATACCACTGACCGCTGAAATTATCCTCGACCAGTCCCGATGAGAAATCAACCTTTGTACTCTGGTCAACGCCGAATTCGATAAGCTCACCCGTTTCTTCGTCAACACGGTAAACCGAGCAGTTTACGCTCGCAAGGTTGTTTATAGTATCGTCCGTAACATTGAAGTAGAACGTTCCCTCATCATCAAGCACAGGTCCGACATCTATCTGCACACTGCTCTTATCACCGCAGAAGCCCATGTTGTCGGTCTTGTTGTTGTAATGCTCCCAGTTGCTCTCGTAGTCGGAATAATCCCCGTCGCTCCAGTACACCGCACCGTCCGCAAGCCATGTTTTTTCACCGCTGTACCCGTCCGTACTGCCGTTTTGTGCGCCGTATGCGATTCTGTCAACAAACGTCATATAGTACGGGCTTACGCACACCTTGCCGAATGTGGCAAGCTCGTTAGAGCCTGAAACGCCGAACGGATAGTAGGTCGAAAGCCCCGTTGAGCCGTCCTTGTCCTCGCCGTAGATGTTATACACTACCGCCTTTTCAAGCGCCGACATAACCTTGTCCGCCTTGTCGTCCGATACCGTAGCCGCTATCATAGAGCCGAGATCCACCATGTTGGTATATCCCTCTGTATCGTTGTTACTGCCGTATGCTCTTACGGTATAGATGCTTCTTACCGCATTTGCAAGCAGTGCAGGGTCGGAAGAAATATCGTTCATTTCCTCGGCGGCGTCATTCACCGCCTTTACAAGTTCGTCTATTCGGCTGAGATCCGTTATCGAAAGTGTAGCCTCACCGCCTGCGCCGATAGCCTCGCACGATGCCATAAAGCTGTCAGCAACCGTCTTTCCAAGTTCTGCTGTATCCGCTGTCGGATTACTTTCCATAAAGCCTGCTATCTCGGTATAATCCCAGCCGTATCCCGGCTCCGTTTCTTCCGATGCAAACATATAGTCAGCGTGCGGAACAAGCATATTCGCCGTTTCGACCGTTGCCATAAGGCAAGCGTCAAAGCCGATGAACGCAAACTTATCCGTCATCTTATCGTATATTGAGGTAAGCGCAGTGTCTATCTCCTCAAGCGACAGCGAATCGTTCTCGTTAAGCTCATCGAAGCACACGCCGCTTATACTTCCTCCGCCGTGATTCCAGAAGATAAGCCCCATTTTAGCCGCCGCATAGTTTTCTATACCCCAGCTTAAAAAATCGACAAGCACATCCTCCTTGCCCATATTGACAGACTCTTTTTCTTCGATAAGGCTTATTTCTCCGCCGGTTACAACATAACGCTGTGTCTTTTCGGCAGAGATGCCGTATGTATCCGCCCACGCTCCGGCACCGCCCGTCTGAATGACGAACTTCACGTTCTCGCTTTGTGACCCTGCAATCATTTCCTCAATGTCGCCGCTCGCAAGCCCGTTCTCGCTTTCAAGGTCGCTTCCGCACATATAAACGAATACCGTCTGTGTGCCGTCCTCGCCCATAGGTTTTTCGGCTTCACGCTGTTTTCTTGCAATGCTTATCCCGTCCGAGCCGCTGAACGTCAGCTTTGACGCACGACTGCCCGTAACACTTCCGTCATATTTATTATCACTGCCTTCGCTGCTTTCCGCATTGCCGCTGTCACTCGTCTGCCTGTTGTCGCTTGCCGTGCTGTCGGAAATCTCCTCCTCATCGTCAAGACAACCGCTCGATAGCACAGCCGTTGCAAGTACCGATACCGCAAGCAGTGCCCGTAATATCTTTTCGCTTGTTTTTCTCATAAGCTCTCCTTTTCTCTTAGCCGTAATTATAACCATATTCTCACATATTAATTATAATCGTTTTTCTCGGCAATTGCAACGAAAAGGCACAAACGGTATTTAATCGGCTGAAAACGGTAATCCCCCTCGCCGCCCTAAACTTCCAAAACCGCATTATTCCTCTCACTTTTCGTAATGCTAACATCTGTATTCTCCGATATGATTCTGTATCCGCACTATCCCACCCACTTTTCGTAGGGCGAGGGGCTTGCCCCTCCCGTTGCACCGTAGTTATTGATTTTCTCAGCGTTTTTAATCTATCAATCATCAATAGCGGATTGCAATCAAATTTTCATTTTTATATATTAACTTGATTTTTGATAATTGCAATGATGTTTCGGGAGGGGCAAGCAAGGCAAGGATGCCTTAAGTGTGTGCCCAAAGTTTCGCACGGATGCGAAACCAAAAAGCACACACAGACACTCCCCTACGAATATTCCTACAATTCATCACAACCGCATATAAACTGCAAACGCCAAACTTGGCTTATAAACACTTTGCCGGTTTCGCAAAATGTAGCAAATCGCAAACATTCTTGGCTCCCTTGCCAAAGGTGAGCTTCTGTTGCAGTGCGAAGCACTGCCAACTATTGAGGGATCGTTGCACCGATTACTGACATCCCCACAGCCTTCTCACAATCACAACTCGCCCCTCGCCAACCCTTCCAAAACCTCGCCCACAAGTAAGCCTCAACTAACCTATTTTTTACAAAAAAATTTTCAAAAACCTCTTGACAAACGCCGAAGTATAGGTTATAATAAAATCAACAAATCAGTAAGCGTTACTGATTTTGCTAATAACAATAAGAAAATAAAGATTTTGTCACTATGAAAGGATAGGTAATTTACTATGAAAAAGTGGGTATGTCCGGTATGCGGTTACGTTCATGAGGGAGATACACCTCCCGAGTTCTGCCCCCAGTGCAAGGTTCCCGGCAGCAAGTTCACAGAGCTTAAGGAAAACGATAAGCTTGTATTTGCAGACGAGCACAAGGTAGGCATTGCAAAGGCAGTTGAGGATGAAGAGATTCTTGCAGGCTTAAAGGCAAACTTCGAGGGCGAATGCACAGAGGTAGGTATGTATCTCGCTATGGCAAGAGCCGCTCACAGAGAAGGTTACCCCGAGGTAGGTCTTTACTACGAAAAGGCAGCTTGGGAAGAGGCTGAACACGCAGCAAAGTTCGCAGAGCTTTTAGGCGATGTTGTAAGCGCATCGACTAAGGAAAACCTCGAAAAGAGAGTTGCCGCAGAGCACGGCGCTACACAGGGCAAGCTCGACCTCGCTAAGAGAGCAAAGCAGTTAAATCTTGACGCTATCCACGATACAGTTCACGAGATGGCTAAGGACGAAGCAAGACACGGCAAGGCTTTCGAGGGTCTGCTGAACAGATACTTCAAGTAAGCGGCAATGTGCCGCACCAGATTCGCCGTTCCGGCTGTTTCAGCTCGGCTAAGGTTACGTTACCGGCGGATATTAACGTTATAATTATACAAATCGAGCCGTAAGCACCCTTGCTTACGGCTCAGTTTGTTCTTATAGTAAAAACGCATCTGATACACAAAAAAGAACACCGGTCGCCCGGTGTTCTCTTTTTTTTACTATCAGCTTATTTGGCTGTATTCACATTCGCATAAGTATAAGCGCTTGTATTTGCACCCTTATAAGACGCAATCCTTACCTTATACACGCTTCCGGCCCTGAGTCCGCCAATAGTGACAGTAGCATTCGTGCTGCCCTTTAACGTCTTTTTGACCCACTTGCCGCCTTTGTAAATTTCAACCTTATATCCGTCTGCACTGGCGTTTTTACCCCACTTAACGGTTATCGAGTTGCTTTTTGCCGATACAACCTTGATATCGGTTACCGGTGAAAGCACTGCAGTAACCGTAGTATAGCTGTAATCGCCGTACAGATTGTCCTTATACGCTCTTACCCTTACTTTATATGTGCTGTAAGGTGTAAGTCCGTCAAGTTCAGCCATTGCTGTCTTATTATCGGTTATGGTCTTTTCGACCCACTTACCGCCGATATAATATCCTACGTTATATCCGTCAGCGGTTGCATCCGCATTCCATATAACTACTGCCTTTGAGTCAACTGCGCTCTTTACCTTAAGACCGTCGACCTTTGTCGGAGCGGTAGTGATATAGATGTCGTCGAATGTACTCTGAAGCTCACCCTTATAAGCCTTTATTCTGACCTTGTAGGTTTTGTAGCCCTTAAGCGAGCCTATTGTAACGGTAGTTTTGTCATTGCCGACGAGCGACTTTTCGTTCCACTTACCGTCTGCATAGTACTGAACAGTATAACCGTCTGCACTTTCGTTCTTATCCCATTTAAGCGTAAACGAAGAAGATGTGACTGTCTGCGTAATACCCGTAACTTTTGACGGGAGCGTATCGATATAGCCGTATGTATACGGGCTGTAAAGGTCGCCCTTATATGCGCTTACCCTTACTTTATATCGTGTTCCTGCACAAAGTCCGTCTATAACCGCCGCTATATTATTGTTGCCGGTAACAGTCTTTGCAGACCACTGATTATCAATGTACCACTCTACCTTGTAGCCGTCCGCTCTGGTGTTTCTGCTCCAGCTTATTCTTACCGTTTCATCTGTAGCCTTCACCGTATTTATATTCCATACGGGAGAAGGAATGGTATCAACATAGAAACATCTGAACTTGCCGGTGAAGCTTCCTGCATAAGCCGCTATCCTTACCTTATATTTAAGGCCTGCAGAAAGACCGCTCAGCTTTGCCGCTACTCTGTCGCCGTCCGTGCTGAAGCCGATCTGCTTCCACTGATTGCCGACATAGCATTCGACATAATATCCGTCAACACCGCTTATATTCTTCCAGCTTATATCGACTTCATTGTATGTCGTCTTTTCAACCGCTATTTCTTCCACATCGGGAATAGGCTTTACGGGAACACGGTTTCCGATATATGAATCCTTACATCTTGTGCATTCAAATACGCTGTAGCCTTCGTTGCGATAGTCAGGCTCAACTACTTTAATTACAACATAGTCGTGACCGAGAGGTTCGCCATACTCCGCACCGCATATTTCACACTTTGCCTTTTTGGTGCAGGTAGCCTCTCCTCCGGAATGCTCACATTCGGTTACCGTAGCCGTTACAACGTCCGACTTCATCGAAACTCCAGCCGTTGTAGCATTGCTGTAGGTAAGACGGGAGTAGTACCTGCCCGTTGTGAGATTTTCGAGCGACAGCTTTCTGTCTGTAGCACCCTCTATCTCTGTTTCGTTGCCGTTTTCATCAATGCCGATCCACTGATAAGCAACATCTGCGTCGACCTCGCCTGAATACCACGGCACTGCATTTATTTGAAGTGACGGTATGTCGCCGGGATAATAGCCGTTGGTGTAATATACATTATTCCTCGGCTGAATTATCTGCATCGGACACACCCGTACCGTAAGACCGCTTGTCGATGACGCCGTTGCCTTATTAAGACTGTATATATCTATCCACTCTTTTGTTCCTCTGTCCTGTACCCAGAAGCCGTGATCGATATAATCGGCTATCACCTTATCACTGACCGTAGTTACGATTTCGGCAAACCCACCTGACGAAATGGATACATTACCGCCGTTTATAGTAAGGCAATTTATATTGTTTGCGGCCATTGTAACATTTCCGCCGTTTATGGTCACATTGCTGCCTGTTGCAAGCCCGTCAAATGTGACATCACCGCCCCTCACTATGAATGCGTCTTGATTCTCAAACGCTGTCACCGCACAACGTCCCGTAACCGTCAGCTTTGCCTTGCCGTTTATGATGATCGGACGTGAGAACGCTGTACGAACTGCGTACTTGAGCGTGAAGTTACCTTCGGTTATGACTAACTGACCGCCGTATCCGTTCTTGTTATAAAGCGGATATAAGGTACAGCCCTCGTTTTCGCTCTTCTGAGCGTCTTTCGCAGCCTCGTCAAGATCGTTATAATATCTGACATCGTCGCCCTTTGTTATCTTTGCATTGAACTTGCTCTCGCATATCTCGCAATATGTCGGCGTAGTAATATTACCTGCGGTTTCCTTGTCCGCTGTAGGATCGACCACCTGAGAATGATCACAGTCAACAAGGTCTATGCTTACAGTGTTCGACTTTATTTCATAGCCGTCACCGGTAGTAACTACGAAGTATATCTCGGCAGCATCGCTGTCGCCTGCCTTATCAATTATTTCGTCTGCCGACAATTTAGCGTCCTTTACAAGTGCGCTTAAGCTGCTATAAATTATATCTCCGCTTACATAGGAGTTTATACCGTATCTCTTACTTACATACGAGTCGTTCAGGTTCGAGCCGTGAGCAAGAGCAAGGTTGAACTTCAGCGTGGGGTTTGCGTTGCTGTTGCGATACAGCTTGTTTATTTCTGTGCTAAGCGTTGCTTTTACTATCGGCGCCTTAGTAACGGTAACACCGCTTACTTCCGACACCTCACGTTCTTTAAGCGTCAGCCATGCACCGCCCTCTGTTTTCTTATACGCATAGCCGTTGCCGAGAATATCTGTTATCTTGCCATCTTTTACCGTAATGTTATCATATTGTCCGCCGCTGAGCTTAACATCTCCGCCGTTTACGGTGAGATATGCGATTCTTGTGGCTTCTTCGGCAGTCAACCTGGAGCCCGGCTCGGCAATTACAGCGAAAATATTGGCGTTGCCTCTAAGTGTCAGCTTACCGCCATCGGCGACCTTTACTGTATTATACAAGATGGCGTTATCGCCATTTGCAATAAGTGTAACATCACCTGTAACAGGGAGGTAGTCTGTATCATAAACGGAAGACATCAGCATTGTTATTGTTGCACTTGCAACGCTGTTTGCCTTGGCAAACGCCTTTCCCAGATCTTCCTTAACAAAATATTCTGTCTTTTCCGCTCCGTTCTCGGTATAGCTTACGCTTGCAGCGATCAATGCATTGCAGTATATGCAACGGTTATCTCTGCCCACACCGTCCGGGTGGTCGCATCTTACTATTCTTACGTTATCGAAGTTTGACGAAGCGTTTGCTTTCAGAGCGCTGTACAGCTGAGAATCGACACAGCTGCCGCTCGCTAAAATTTGATAAAGATAAATTTCACTTGAGCAGTTTATATTAGCGATATTAGCATTCGTGATTCTTGCCAACTGTTTAAGCGGAACACCATCTTCTAAAATCAGCGTGTCAATTTTCAGCGTTTCAACATAGGAGGAGAAGTATGTGGCATTTAATTTCACATTCTGGCAAACTACGCTGACCTCTCCCGAGAAAGTAACAGTGCCGCCGTCCATGCTAAATCCATTTTCAACCCCAAAAGTACACTTACTGTCACTGCGTATAGTGATTTTGGTTCCGGATCCGTTAAAGCTATGGATATTGACACCAAAGCCGTTCATATCGACAGTAAGTACTCCGCCGTCTACGTTAATGTCAGTATTTCTATCGAAGAAAGCTCTGAGCATTTTCAGCGTACAGCCCTTGTTTTCGTTCTTTGCCGCAAACTCAAATGCTTCCGTAAGTTTTGCAAAGTATTTTACCGTTGTTTCGGTCTCACTCTTTACAGTGATTGCAGCGTATATCTTTGTGTTACACTCTCTGCACACGCCTGCTTTGGTATCAACGTCATCATGCGGGCACTGATAACCGCAGCCGCACCTTCCCGTTTCGTCATACTCATGCTCGCTGTGGTCGATTACCGTAAGTGAATTATCGCTTTCCGAAACCTTGCTTGCGTCAAACAGCTTTCCGTCGCTTGTCGCAAACGCCTTGTTCTCGCCGAGCAGGTCGTACAGTGTCTTGTTGCCGTCATGTACCTCAATATGGTGGAATTCGCCGCCGTTTAAATTAACCGTACAGCCCTCGCCTATATTGAATATCAAATCATAAACGCCGCTCTCAACAGTTACGTTGCTGTTCTTGAACGCAATACTTATATTTCCGCTTGCTCCTCCGACATAGCTGAGTCCACCGCCGTTTTGGGAATCCTTAAATACTACCGTACTGTCGGTTATCGTCATATCCGAAGAAATTAGAATAGAGCAACCGTTTAAGTCAAACGTGAAGTCAGCGCCATTTACATCTGCAAACGAGAAGACCTCATTAGTAGCGCAAACAGCCTTTATAACGCATCCTTTATAGTTAGTATCCTGCTGTGTTCTTTCCAGTGCGTTCTTTATGTTGTAGGTGTACTCTACGTCACCGTTCGTTTTTGCAATTTCAAAGTATACATAGTTTCCGCACTCACTGCACATGTACTTGCCGTTACCGGTATTTATAACCTTTTCTGCAGAGTTTTTGCAGGTAACAGTTTCAATCTCGACCTCGTTTGTGCGCACCTCATAGCCGTTATATTTTACTACGGTGTATACCTTTATCTTGCCGTCCTTGCCGACATAGTCCCATATTTCGCACTCATCAACAGATGTATTCCGATAATTATCACTTCGCTCGGTATATTCGTCTTCTAAATTGCCTCCGATATACAGCTTGAACGTTAATGAGTTGTTGTAGTTCACTTCAAAGCCGCTCGCCATATTGGCAGTCGCCGAGAACCTAACGTTGTTTTCCCCGTAACGGTATGCCTTTGTCTTATTGGCAGTCAGTTCCGCACTTAAGATCGGTGCCTTGGTTACTGTCACATACTCTGCAACCTGCTGTTCACGCTGTTCGATATTAAGCCAGAGTCCGGTCAGTAAAAACTTATATGCGTATCCGCTTGCAAGCAGATCCACTATCTTACCGCCGTTTACCGTAATGCTTGTATATCGTCCGCCGCTGAGCTGAACATCTCCGCCGGATACGGTGAGATTCGTAATCTCTACATTTTCTTCGACAGTTACCGTTGAGCCTGCCTCGGCAGTTACGCCCGAAACAATGCCGTCGCCTCTAATCGTCAGCTTACCGCCATCGGCGACATTTACTGTATTATTCAACTTGTTATTGGCTTTTGAAATAAGTGTAATATCGCCTGTAACGGTAACGCCCCGTGTAAGTTCGCTGTCTGTAATATCCTTATACAGCGTTACAGTAGCCGTACCTACCTCGTTAGCCTTGGCAAAAGCGTCATAAATATCGCTGAACAGATCCGTCTCTTCGCCGCCGTTTGCCGTATAGCTTACAGTTGCAACGATTTCCTCATTGCAGTAAGGACAGGGATTACCGTCAAGCACATAACTGCCGCTTCCGTCCTTATGAACGCACTTTTCAACAAAAATTCTATCGGTTTTTGTCATGGTCTGAATAGCCTCGTATGTGTAAACAGTAATGCCATTCATACTATTGCCGAAAACTACGCTTCCACTCGCAATTGCCATACCTAAAGTATAACCGCTGTCTGCATTGCAAGTGAAACTGCCGAACCTACCGCTTACGATAGAGATGTTATATTCGCTTTCACCGGAGCGGTTGTCACACATAGTTAAAGAATCGGCATTAACATCATTGATGACCGCTTCACCGCCGAAAGTTCTCAGTGCACCGATTCTTGCACCGTCTATAACAGTCTTTCCGCCTTCTGTTGACAGTTCATCAATATAGCCATCGGTACTGTTTACTGTAAGCGTACCGCTTAATGTTCTTACTCTTTTCAGCTTGATTTTACCGTCAATTGTAACCTTAGCGTCAGCTCCGTTTACTTTGATTGTGCTTTGCAGATTTTCTGCATCGGCTTTTTCTGCTGAAGAAGTGAAAGTCACGTCACCGCCGTTGACATCGAACGAATGACGTACCTTTTTACCGTTAAAGTCAACAGTAAACTTGCCGCCCGTCACGGTTAACGTAGAAGCAGATGTGAGGGACATCAGCTTTACAGTGCTGCCCTCGTTCTCCTGCGCCAGCTTTAAGGCAGTATTCATATCCGCATAGCCTAACGGCTCACCGTCAGCCTTTATTACCTGAGCGTCTATTCCGAGATCGCATATACCGCAGGTTACCCATCCGTTGTTATTGTATAAAAATCTTTCCTCCGGGTGTGAGCAGGTCGCAAGTGTAAGCTTAAGCACATTCGACTTATATTCGTATCCGTCACACTTCAGTACAGTGTAATATTCAACCTCACCGTCTTCCGTTATAATATCACCGATTTCATAACCCAATACCCTATACCAGTTATCAGAAAACTCAGAATCTTTACTGCGATTATTGCCGTTTACATAGTCCGAATAGGTTATCTGCTTTGAAGCGTCCGCCAATTCGTATGTAACATTGACGTCTAAATTTTTCGCTCCGTTACGGTATACAACAGGAGTTCCTCCGCCGTGCCACGCAATACTTGCGCTCTTTATCGGCGCTTCTTCTACACTCAACGGTTTATCGTTGTTATTCAAACTGCTATAAACGCTCTCTGCACGTTCTGCAATTGAAAGCCATGCACCGCCGTCCACTTTATAAGCATAACCGTCAGCCAGAACAGATTCAAGATTGCCGTTAAGTATCTCGATGTCGTTGAATTTACCGCCGCTGAGTTTTACGTTACCGCGAACGGACAGACCTCGTATAGTGCCGCCGCCTATTTCTGCGTTGCCTCCTTTTTTAACTGACACAGAATTGAAGTATCCACCGCCGTTAATGACTAATTTTGAGTTTTCATTAACGTAAATAGGTGTATCCATATCGCCATCGCCGTTTACAGTAAGCGTGCCACCGTCAGATACCGATATACGCGCTATGCCATAACGACCACCCAGTGTTTTACCGTTCAGTTCAAGCGTTACATTGCCCGTAACGGTAACGTCCCGTTTACTTTCGCTGTCTGTAATATCCTTATACAGCGTTATTGTAGCCGTACCTATCTCATTAGCCTTATCAAAAGCGTCATAAATATCACCGAACAGTTCTGTCTTTTCGCCGCCGTCTGTATAGCTTACGCTTGCGGCAAACTCAGAGTTACAGTATTTGCATACGCCGTCATTAAAGGCATAACTGCCGTCCTCATTCTTATGCTCGCACTTTGTGACCAGATAATAGCTTACAGTTCCGTTTTCGGAGTCAAAATTATTTTTTTCGGCTATATCGCTGTATAATAAAGCCGTTGCTGTTTTCTCCGCAGTCGGATCTGTCGGATTGTCGTAGCTTATCACACGCACACCGCTTGCGATTACGTCCTTTAATTTAAACTGTCCGAGATAAACATTGCCGTAAGTACCGCCGCCTATAGTAAGCTTTGCGTCAGTTGCGTCTTCGCTTACAAATAAATTATCAGCACCCACATAACTGTCAGCATTGACGCCTTCGCTGACAGTTACGGTACCGCCTGATATAGCAATACTATCAAATCCGGTGCTTGAGCCCTCAGGTAATGTAAGAGATCCGCTCTTCACATTAACCTTGCACCTGATGAACATATCGCCTTCAGCAATAACATCCGCACCGTCAATAGTTATTTTCCCTGCGTAAGGACCGAGGACATAATTATTATTCGTTGTGGCAGTGGCAATCGTAAACTGACCGCTTGACAGCGTAACCCCACTATTGATCTTACCGCTTGTTACAAGAGTGAAAACACAGCCCTTGTTTTCAGCCTTATCGGCATACCGTAAGCCCTCGGTTATGTCGTCGAAATACTTTACCTTTCCGTCGGCAGTAGTTACCTTTGCGTAAATTTTCGCACCGCACTCACTGCACACCTTGTTGGCGCTGTCTTCATCTACCTGACCCTCGCCGTCATGCAGACACTTATATCCGCAAGCGCAGTTGCCGTGATCATCGTATGTATGCTTCGGGTGAGCAGTAACAAACATATTATCGCCTGCTCTGTATATTTGTTGTACGCTTGCATTCAGTATTTCTCCGCTTTCACTTGCAAGCGCCTTACCGCTACCCAGTATTTCAATTACACTTCTTCCCTGAACATAAATGCTCTTGAATACTCCGGCATTGATCAAAGCGTCGCCGTCTTCAAATATTGCAAAAGTATCGAATTCAATATCTCCGTTTACAGTTACCATTCCATAGGAATAAACGCCGGTGGCGTTTATAACTGCACGGCTGCTTCCGCTGTTTTCAAAGGTTACATTTCCGTAAACCGCTACTGCGCTTATTTCCTCGGTACCGACCGAAACATTCAGCGTATGACCGTTCATGTCGATCGTTTTATTGCCGTTTATTATTATGCCCTTAACAATACAATCTACATCGCCGGTCAGCTTTAATACACCGTCAGCCTCATTTTTCGCAATATTTTTAAACTGTGTTGCGCTTTCAATAAATGTATAAGTTTCAGAGCTTTGTGTTGTCTCGGTAAATATAGCAAGCGCACAAACGCCGCACGGACACTTGCCCGTTTCCACGTTGTATCTATGCTCATGCGCTACAACCATGACATTTGTAAGGTTTCCGCCGATCGTCTTCGCACTGCCGTCAACTATACTTTCGGGGAGATGTGTGACACTGTTTAAGGTCGCAAATGCATAACCCTTTGCAAGCAGATCGTTTACAGGTGTGCTGTTGCTTTCCTCGCCGCAGATGGTGTTGTACCTTCCGCCGTATAAAGCTACACCGCTTGCGTGTGCAATATAAACATTCTCAAATATGCCGCCGTATATTTCGACACACTTAGCACTGTTAATGACTAAATTGAGTACATCTGCGGCTGAACTGCCGCCGTCTGCAGTACCGTTTATAAGCGTACCGCCGTTTACACTAAAAGGTGCGTCTATGCATCCGTAGTAGGTGCTTTTCCTGCTGTCCTTAAGGTACAGCACACCACCGTTATTTACACTTATATCCGCCTCTCCGCCGAGTGAATATCCGTTCACATCGACAGTAACCGTTGTATTGCCGATTTCTACGCTCTGTGTGATCTCGCAGTGCTTATACAATGTCAGCGTACAGCCGCTGTTTTCCTCCGATAATGCCGCAGTAAAAGCGTCGTCTATATTATCGAAATACTTCGCTGTTCCCACGCCCGAAACGCCCGCAGTAAGCTGATATTCGCAGGTAAGGCATACACCCGTTTTGCTGTCAACATCCGTATGACCGCACCGCTTACCGCAAATCGTACACTTGCCCGTTGTGCTGTCGTAAATGTGATCTTCATGTGGTATTACAATAACAGTTGTTGCAAAACCGTCTTTCAACAGTGTTTTTGAGCCGTCTATCGGCTCAGGATTGGGAGACTTCATAAACATACGGTTCTCAGCCAACAAAGTCAGTATTTCTGCGTTTGCTCTGTCCCCGCCGCCGTTATAGCATATTGTTTTGAAAGCTCCGCCGTGAAGAATTACGTCACTGCTTGCATCGTTTATATTGAGTGTTATAGCAAATGTACTATAGCAGTCAAATGTACCTGCACCTACCGACACAGTTCCCATAGCGCCGCAGTTTTCGTCAAATGTCAGCTTACCGCCGTCCGCTACATTGAAATCGCCATAAAAAATATTATTTTTTTTCGATCCCGTAACGGTTATATCTCCCGAAACAGTTAACGTACCTACATTGGCTTTCTCAGCGATCCACAGCGTGAACTTACCGCTGAGTGTTGTATAGCTACCTGTATAATTCTTGTATACTCTTAATGTACAGCCGGTGTTTGCTTCTCTGTCAGCCGCTTCAAAAGCCGCTTCCATCTCATTTTCTTCATAAACGGAAGCTACAGCCCCGTCCTTTACGATAACAGCCGCATACTGATATTCACACTCTGTACACTTGCCCGTTTTGCTGTCAACATCGCTGTGGGGGCATACATATCCGCACTCGCACTTGCCGTCAACATAGGTATGGCTGTGGTCTTTGACTATCAGCGTTACACTGCTTGATATTTCCTTAACGCTTGCGTTGAAAAGAGTTCCGTCAGTCTTGAAGAAAGCCTTACCCTCGCCGAGCATATCATATAATGTCTTGCTGTCCCTTGCGTAAAGTCCGGCAGTATATGTACCGTCTTTCAGTATAACCGTACTCGAATCATATACATAGATCGAAGTGTCTAAAACTACATCGCCGTCTATTATAAGCGTACCGCCGGCGTATGAAGTGTCGTTTGTCGGATATACATTACAACCGAGCATAACCGGATTGCCGCTGTTTTTGATCGTAAGCTTTCCGTTTTTGCAAGGAGTAATACTCCGGATATTAAATTGGCGTCCGTTTACGTCAATTGTAAGCTCTCCGTATAAGTCATACTGAGCGCTTGGTTTAGAATAATCCTTAAACAGCTTTATCGTGCCGCTTCCGTTGTATTCATTCAGTATAGAGTCAAGCCCATCAGCATCTAAATAAGATGATAAGTTTCCGTCTGCACTTGTATAGAGTGCGACAGACACAACCGCACCGCAGATTGAACAGATGCCGTTGTCCGTGTTTATATCACCGCCATGCTCGCAGGGCTTTCCGCACTTCTCGCACCTGCCTGTTCCACTGCCGTATTTGTGGTCAGCGTCAGTATGCTCTACAACAGTAAGCGCAACGGGTAAACCCTTACTTACAAATTCTTTATAAAGATCATGATACTCGCCGCTTTCGTCATATTGCAGTGCCTGCCGGGTAACATCAAGAAGATTGCCTAATTTCAGTAATCCGGAACCATCTTGGCGCCAATATGTCAGCCCACCTATCTTCATTCCCGTAGCAAGCTTTACAGATGTCGTTGTAGTTCCGTCATCATTCACGGATGCCTTCACAGTCAAAGACGCTGTAGTTACTTTTGCACCATCGTTTACAGCAAGCCCTGCACCTGCCTCAACAAAAATTGTATCAAATTCTACATTTGCAACGCTGTCAATTATGAATGATCCGCCTTTGCGAACATACACCTGCGTAACATAACTGCCCGCTGTGCCGGTTAATGTAAGTGTGACGTCTTTGTTGACCCCAAGCTTGATATTGTTCAGCTTGTGACCGTTAAGGTCGATCATAACATTGTGTTTTACATCTATAGTATCTAAAATTGCAGTTGCCGATGCATCGCCGATATCCTGATAGATCTTAACATAGTTTCCGGTATCGGCAGTAATGCTGTCAAGGCAGTCTGCGAGCGTGTCATAGCCTGTCGGCGCACTGCCGTCTGTGCTGATTGTAGCAACAAGCTGATGCGCACACTCGTTACACTTACCCGTGTCAATATCAATATCGCTGTGATCACATAACGCTCCGCAGTTTGTGCATTTACCGTCGGAATAACCGTTTTCATGTGCACATTCTTTATATGTAAATGTAAATTTTTCTGTAACAGTTTCTGTGCTGTCACCGTCTGAATAGGTTATATCGCAATACAGAACATAATTTCCGGCAGGAATATTATCCGCAAGCTTGAATTCGCCGTTGCTTCCGGATACTGCCGCACCGAGCTCATCTGCACTGTATGCACTGTTCGTACTGTACCAGTTATAGCTTATGCTTTCACTGTCAACCGTATAGGTGCTTACAAGCTTGTAATTGTCCTTCTCTTCCTGCGAAGTGTTTGTATAGAAAACCGTTCTGTTTGTGTTGTCACCCTGTGTAACCTTGTTGAAACGGTTTGCATTCGACTTTACCTGAACGGTATTGGATACAATATCTCCGCACTTTATTGTAAGAGTATTATCAGTGTCGTATGTAACCGAAAACTCGGTATCGCAGACCATGCACACCCAGCCGTAATCGGTCTTGATTATGCTTGCTGATAAATCGGGTTCATCGCCGCCGAAATAGCCTCTTGCGTCTGCAAACTCTTCATCGCTCATATTCTTCAGAGTAATATCAAAGTAAACCGTACCCTTGAGCTTGGTATCAGTCTCGCCTTCAATTATTTCATACTCTTCCGTCTTGAATATTCCTGTCTGCTTTCCGAGTATTATACGGGGAGAAGTATCAGGCTTTATAACTACCGTCTTAGCGTCCGCTCCGCCAATCTCATAATAGCCGCTGTTATACTTGACCTCGCCTGTCACAGCACTTTCCTCAGCCTTGAAATCGGCAGAACCCCTTACTATTAATTCATCCATGTCTATTTCCGGCAAAGTTTGACCGATAGCGTATGAACCGCCCGTAGTGTAAACCGAGCCTGTTCCGCTCATTATAAGGTTTACTTTGTAAATGCCATACTTAGTACCGTAAGCAGTGACCTTACCGCCGCTTATTTCGGCATCCATTCCGTCGCCGTTGTTTCCGCTGTAGTATATTCCGACTCTTGCTGCATTGCCTTCAGGCACAGTAATACTGCCGTTTTCGCTGACGGAAATTTTGTCGAAATTACTGGTAAGCAATATTGCACTGTTTAACGTAGATTCATTAGCACAACCTACTGCAGTAAGACTGCCGTTGCCGTCAACAGTAATGCCACGGCTGACATTGACAGCCACACCCTCAAAAGATGCAGTTGTCGCATTTGCGTTCAGCACACCGTCATTATGTATTTCAAGCGAATTTGTCTTTACAGTACCTGTTGCGTTTACTGTACCGCCGTTCAGGATTATCGTTCCGCCGAGAGAGCGTGCCATACTGTCTGTAGAGCGGTTCTCTGCATTCAGCACACCGTCGCCGCTGATCGTCATTGTACCGTCACAGTTAGTAGTATCCGTATTTACGGCACTGAGAACGTATGTATCGCTGTCATCGGTGTTCGTCTGTACGATAGTGTTTTCACCGTTCAGCACTATTTTCGTACCGTCGGGGACTGTTACGACGCTCATCATATTCTCTTCTGTTGTCGCCTGAATGTTCACTCCGTCAAGCGTCAGCGTCGTTGTGTCATAATCCCAGCTCCAGCCGACACCGTTTTCGTCCGCCGTCTTTTCTCTGAAATCAAGCGGTGTCGTGATGACATTGCTCTCGCCGTCATGCGTATGCACCTCGCCCTCGGCAAATGCCGATAACGGTACAGCCGTCAGCGTCATTGCCGCAGACAGCACCGCACTTATGAGCCGTACAAATTTTTTCTTCATGTTTTTCCTCCTGTAGATTTACCCGTGCTTATGCCATGCACCTGCACTTATGCAGTGCCTCCTTCAGCTTTTCAAGCGGTATCGGCTTCTTGTGGAAATAGGTACAGCCAAGCCTGTATGACTGCGCCCCGAATCCCTCATCGTCCGACAGCCATATTACAGGCGTATCCCTGTCGGCATTCTTCGCCGCAATAACGCCCTCCATACCGTCCGCTCCGTCGGCAAGCACGATTATAAGGTCAGCCGTCTTACACTCATTCACAAAGCTCTCATACCTCTGACATACCCTGTAGGCAATTCGTCGATATGCCGCCGTTGCGATCTGTGTTATTTTCGCTTTCAGTATCTCCGCCTCGTTTGCGGTATCGTAAACGCAGATGAGCATACTTCTCCCCCTTATAATTTTATAATTATATCATAACTCATTCGCTTTGCGATTTCAACTTTTTGGCACGAACGGTTGTTATAACGGCGCAAACGGTCATAAATGCGGCACATAATACAAAAAACCGGCACCCTACACCCACCGGTCAAGTGAAATATTTTGCCAAGCACTATCCCTCAAAAAGCACTATATCCTTGCCTCCTCCTTGCCTCCCTTGTCAAAGGTGAGCTTATGTTGCTGAGCTTCGCTCAGCCAACTAATGAGGATTCTTCGCACCAACACCGCCGAAAACACTTTGCGTACTGACAAGGCGTTAATAATTTCGTGAGTGTATCTGTGCAACTGCACTGACATTTACCTTTCAAAAAAACGCCACTAACCTGAGATATATGTACTAATATGCGGACGTGTAGCG
>OGLM01000857.1_pt1 | contig 34789 bp, 26 predicted proteins | sample 1572531 | NCBI WGS metagenome assembly OGLM01 (sample SAMEA2581909, study PRJEB24529) | metagenome | biome: Human gut stool | place: China | collected 2011
CTTTGCTTCAGGAAGTGCTGCACTTCTTATGGAATGGGGTATTGTGAGAGAAAATGATCCTTTTCTGTATGGAGAAAAGGTAAAGGCCTATCTTCGAAGAGGTGCCCGCACATTGCGGAGTGAAAGTGTATATCCGAATAACCGTGTCGGGTGGGGAGCACTGTGTCTTGCGGGAAGTCTGCCGGACTAAAAATGGAAAGAGTAATAAGGAAGAAATAGATGAAAAATAGATATAAATAATAAATATAATTTAATAATAAATAAAAATGCAAATAAAATAGATAAAAATATAAAAAAAGAGTATTTAAAAATTATAGAAAAATATTTAATAAACAGAAAAAAACAAAATTTTATAAAAAAAATAAAAAATAAAATATTAGAAGTTAGGAGAAGTAAAAATGAATGATTTAGAAATAGGACAAAATATAGCAAATGTAAATAATTTAGAAAACGAGCAAAATAAATTTTTAGAAACAACACTTGGAAAAACAATTAACACGGCAGTAAATATAGGATTAAGATGGGTACTACCAGATTTAATTGAAGATGAAATAATTAATATAAAAGATAGTTTGGTTAAGGGAGGTTTAAAACAAGGAATTAATACAGCAATTAATTCTGCAATAAATTTAGGAAAAAGTGCAATGGGAATATTTACTGGAAACTTTGAAAATTTATCACAAGCGCAGGAGGCAATAAAAAGCGGAGGAATAATTGATAGTTTATCAAATGTTTTAGATTCAGTACTAAGCAAAGTAACAAAAAAAGGTTGGATAAAATATGGAACATCAACGCTTATAAGGCAAGGAAAAAATGTTATATTAGACAATATTTCTAAAAGTATTGAAAATAGCTTTACAAATCAAATAAATAATTTAGACAAATTAGTAAAATATGAAAACAACTGGAAAGCGTATTATAAAGACAAAAACCTAAATGGAATGGAAAAAGAATATAGAAAAATAAACGAGAAGTTAAAAGAATTAATGCCATTTGAAACAGCTTTAAAACAGGCAAGGCAAATAGAAAATCTTCATAAAATAATAAAAAACAATGGAGGAGATTTTAATTTAACTCAAGAACAAATAGAATTAAGTAAAATGCTAGTGTAGTTACTAGAAATAACACAGTTTTTTCTGCGTTTTTCCTTGCATAATTTTTTTCAGTTTAGTATAATTATAAAAGACAAAAGGCAGAAAGGAATGGTAAAAAAATGGAATCACGTGACGGAAAGATTATAGAAAGAGATATAGAAACAGAGATGAAAACATCCTATATAGATTATGCAATGAGTGTTATTGTATCTCGTGCTTTACCAGATGTAAGAGATGGATTAAAACCTGTTCACAGAAGAATTTTATATGCAATGTATGAAGATGGAATTACTTCAGATAAACCATATAGAAAGTGCGCTAATACTGTAGGGTCAGTTTTAGGAAGATATCACCCACATGGAGATGCTTCTGTTTATGATGCAATGGTAAGAATGGCACAGGATTTTTCATTGAGATATAGATTAATTGATGGACACGGAAACTTTGGTTCAATAGATGGCGATGGTGCAGCTGCAATGAGGTATACAGAAGCAAGAATGGCTAAAATTGCAGAAACAATGCTTACAGACATAGAAAAAAATACAGTAGATTTTATGCCAAACTATGATGATAGATTGCAGGAGCCAACTGTTCTTCCATCTAAAATACCTACACTATTAATTAATGGATCTTCGGGTATAGCAGTTGGAATGGCAACAAACATACCTCCTCACAATTTAACAGAAGTAATAAATGGAATTATTAAAATAATTGATGAAGATAATGTTACAGATGAAGAGTTATTATCAATAATTAAGGGGCCAGATTTTCCTACGGAAGGCATAATAATAGGAAGAGAAGGAATAAAAGAGGCATATTTAACAGGTAGAGGAAAAATTACAGTACGAGCAGAGGCAGAAATAGAAGAAACAAGCAATAATAGACAAAGAATAATTGTTAATTCTTTGCCATATCAAGTAAATAAAGCAAAGTTAGTTGAAAATATAGCTTCATTGGTTAGAGAAAAAAGACTAGAGGGAATTTCAGATTTACGTGATGAATCAGATAGAATAGATAGAGTTAGAATAGTTATAGAATTAAAAAGAGATGCAAATGCCCAAGTAGTATTAAATCAACTATATAAAAACACACAAATGCAAGATACATTTGGAATAATAATGTTAGCATTGGTAAATGGAGAACCAAAGATACTAACTTTAAGACAGTGTTTGGATTATTATATAGACCACAGAAAAACAGTTATATTGCGTAGAACACAGTTCGATTTAGACAAGGCATTAGCAAGAGCACACATATTAGAAGGATTAAAAATAGCTTTAGATAATATAGACGAAGTAATTAATATTATAAGAAACTCATATGATGATGCAAAAGAAAGATTAATGAAAAGATTTGGATTATCTGATATACAAGCTCAAGCTATATTGGATATGAGATTAAAGACGCTATCAGGTTTGCAAAGAGAAAAAATAGACGAAGAATACAATGAGCTAATGAAATTAATAGAATATTATAGAGAAGTATTAAGTAGTGAGCGACTAGTATTTGATATAATAAAAAAAGAATTAACAGAAATTAAAGAAAAATATGGAGATGAAAGAAAGACAAAAATAGCAGCAGCCGAAGGCGAAATTGATGTAGAAGATTTAATTAAAGAAGAACAAAGCGTAATAACATTAACTCACTTTGGATACATAAAAAGAATGCCTGTAGATACATATAAAAGCCAAAAAAGAGGAGGAAAAGGAATAACAGGCATAGCAACAAGGGAAGAAGATTTTGTAAAACAAATATTTACAGCATCCACACATGATATTATATTATTCTTTAGTAACAAAGGAAAATTATATAGATTGAAAGGATATGAAGTACCAGAAGCAGGAAGAACTGCTAAAGGTACAGCAATTGTTAATTTATTAAGCCTAGATCCAGGCGAAAAAATATCCGCAGTTATACCAATCAATAACTTCTCAGAAGGAAAATATTTATTGATGGGAACTAAAAATGGACTAATAAAAAAGACTGCACTTACAGAGTATAATTCAGCAAGAAAAACGGGATTATTAGCAATCACATTAAAAGATGATGATGAATTAATAGATGTAAGACTAACAGATGGCGAAGACAATGTTGTAATGGTAACAAAAAAAGGTATGAGCATTACATTTGACGAAAAAGATGTTAGACCAGTTGGAAGAACTGCGCAAGGAGTAATTGGAATTAGACTTGATGAAGATGATAGTGTAATAGGTATGGAGTCTATTATTTCTAACATTAAAGGTACCCTTCTTTCCATAACAGAAAATGGATTTGGAAAGAGAACAGAATTAGAAGAATATAGAGTACAAAATAGAGGGGGAAGAGGTGTAATAACTTATAAAGTAACACCTAAAACTGGAGATATAGTTGGAATAAGAATAGCGACAGATGAAGAAGATGTTATGCTTATAACTGACAATGGCACTATAATTAGATTAAATGTTAAAGATATAAGTATATTGGGTAGAGCAACGCAGGGAGTAACTTTAATGAGGACAAATGAAGGTAAGGTAGTAAGCATAGAAAAAATATCTTTGGAAGAAAGTGAATAATATGATGAATTTTAAAAAAGATTCAGTAAACCCAATAATGCTTCTTATTGAAAACCTTGGCGAAATAAGTATTTTGGCTGACGAGGTAGTAGATAATCCAGACGTAATATCAGATAATCAGGAGAGAGAAATATTAACAGATATATATGGAAAATTTATGAAAGAAAATATGGAGTTAATAATTGAAATAACTAAAAGCTCTGGGCAGGAAGAAGGATACAAAAATGTGGAAGAAATTTCAAAGTTTTTTTATAAAAGATTGAATAAGCTTAAAACAGATGCTGTAGTAAAAAGACAAGAAAAAAGTATAGTAGCAATACTGAGTCAAAGACTACCAAATGGACTAAAGCAACAAAAACTTATGGAATTAGCAGAAGAAATAATGCAAAAAAACGGAGGTAAAAAAGGTGCAAGAATCAACGATGTAGGATATCTAAGGAAACGTATTTTATTCACTGCAATGGATAAAGGATTTGTTCCTCCTCACGGTACAGAAGAAGTTGGTGATACAGGAGATGAAGAAAGATAACAATATAAAAAAACTGTGATTAATTGATTAATCACAGTTTTTTTTAAATCTTATATCTTCTCCGAAAAAATAGCAAATATTGTAATCTCCAATTATTCTAGAAACTATTCTTTCATCATAAGTATTATATAAGTTTTGTAAACTTAAATTTGTAGAAATTATTGTTTTAGTTATATTTTTTTGATTTAACAACCTTGTATTAATTATATTAAATAATTCAGTGAATTTCATGTTATTAACACATTCTGTGCCTAAATCATCAATTATTAATAAATCTACATTTAATATACTTTCTAAAATATTAGAATTATTAGATTTGCCAAACCTGTAGTCAATTATTGTATCTAACATTACAGGAGCTGTTTGATATAAAACGGTTTTTCTTTGCTTAATTAATTCATTTGCTATACAACTTGAAAGGAAAGTTTTGCCTAAGCCTGTATTGCCAGTAAATAACAAGTTTTTTTCCTCTGCTTTTTCAAAGTTATTGATAAAACTAAAACATATATCTTTTATTAATTTTATATTTTCTCTAGGAGAAACGTCTGAGTGATATTTTGACTCATCTATTTTATCAGAATAAAATAGTTCATTAAAATTCTGAAAATTTTGATTCTTTATGTTATAAATATTTGATTTATTATATTCCAAATCAAATATTTTTTGTTTTAGACAATTGCACATTATAGAATTAGAGCCTTCTACAATATATCCGGTATCTTTACATATATTACACTCAAATTTAGGTAAAAAGTAAGATTCATTTATTCCGAGAGAATTTAAAACCTGTTTTTTCTTATTTTTTAAAACATTAATTTTTTCTTGAAATTTTTCTAAAAGAGTGGGATCATTTTTATTTATAAGAGATTTTGCAGTTGAAATAGCTAGAAAATTTAATTCGTCATCTATCTTTTGCAAATCTGGGTATTGCAAATATAATTCTTTTTTTCTTATATCAGCCATTTGAATTGCATTAATTCTTTTATTTTCATATTCTGTTAAAAGTTTTTTTAGAGTAGAATTATTCATTTTTTCACATCCTTATGCTTCTTGTTTTTTTTTAACATTTGCGTATAAATTGTTTAAATTATCATAAGTTCTTTGTTCATATTTGTTATATCCAGAAGATTTTTCTAAATTCTGTACATTCTTATTTTTCTGTTTCATTTCCAATAAAAATTTTTGGATTTCGTCAGAATTGGTAAATCCTCTGTCATGCCAATCACTTAATAATTTATCTAAATAGTCAAAATTTGGATTGGCTTTAGATGTAGTACGTTTTAATGCAATTTCAATTATATCTAGGTTATATTTAAAGTCAATTACCCACTTTTCGATGTAAGCGTACTCGTACTGAGATAAATTTCTTTTTAAACCTAATTTCTTTAAAATATTATTAGCAATTATATTTAATTTTTCTTGTTTTTCATAATAAATATCTAAATCTGTAAAAGTTTTGATATTATTTTTAGCCCATGCAGCAGCAACTGTTTGGATATAATTTCTGTGTAATGCAGATTTATCAAAGCAGTAACCAAATAATGCAATCATAACTTCTTCATCAAAATTGTATTTTTTGAACCATAATTCAATATCTGGATACCATGAAGTAGGCATTAACCCAGAAAAATACTTATTATTAATATATTCTATAGCTTGAGCTCTTTTTTGACCTTCTGCAGATTTTTTTAGTTCTTCAGCAGATAAAGATGTTTTAGGTTTATATATTTTATATAACTCAATTTCTTGTAAATTATTAATAATATATCCCGTATTTTTTTTAGTAATTACGCCAATATCTTCCCAATACTTTAAGGCATCCTGTATAACCTTTAGAGGAAGTACTAATTTTTTTGATAAATCATTTAGTTTTACGTCTTTATCATATTTAGACAAAAATAATAAATACAAATATACTTTTATAAAATCACCATTTGCTTGTGATAAGTATTCTGAGAAAAAAATATCTGGTATTTCTGTTTTTGAAAACAAAGGTAATATTTCTGTATTTTCTAATTTCATAGCATAATGCCTCCCCAAAGTTTATTTGTCAAATTATATCATTTTCTGAATATTTTTACAATAAATCTTTTGGGAAAACACAGTTTATATGAAAAAAATTATAATAAATGTTATTTATACAAATAAAGTTTGTTTTTTAGTAAATATTTAAGAAAATATTTGAGAAAATACACAATATTTTCATTATTTACACCAATAAAAGTGAACAAGAGCAATGGAAAACATAATATGATAATTGCACTTATTTTTATATATAGACTGTTAAAAAAACAATTTGATATAAAAAATATTATACAGGCCCATATTAAATTTAGTATTAGAGAGCTGTAAGATATAAAACCAAATAATTTATTGTCAAAATTGTAATTTTGAGGAAAAATAAAATTCATTAAGACCTCCTATTAAATAAATTTGGTGATATGCCAAAATTATTTGACACATCTGTAGAAATTCCGCCGATTAATTGCCTTATATATGAATTAATATGTACTAAAGCGTATATACATCCTAGGTAAGTTAATTTTGACATAGTATTAGAATTGAAACTAATTGAAAAAACTAGTAATAGTATTAGAGCAATAAATGATTGCATTATTAATAGTGAAAAAATACATCTAATCCATGATTTGAAAAACCAACTTATTGAATTGTTTAATAATGTCAATAGTGCAAATGGAGTTAGTAGGCAAAAGAGTTTTATCATAATATACCTTAGAGAGTAAGAAAAAATTAAATTAAAAAGGCTGATAGTTATAAATGTTTTGGAAATTCCATCAAAGGAAAAAATATTAAAGTCAGAAGTTATAGAATATATATCAACATTTAATTTTTCAATAAGTTTTGAAAAAGAAATAGAAAAACCAAATATGGACTGTCCAAGCTCTTGTATAGAAGAAGAAAGCAAATGATTAATATTTAGAATCTGCTCACAAATAAAAAATGAAGAATTGATACTAATACCCAAAATAAGCAGTCTAAAAACAAAGTGATGAGGTGATTCTACAGGCTGACTAGTATAATTTGAATAAGCAAGTTTGACTGCATAATATATAACAAAAGCAATTAATAGAGAGTTTGCAATTAATAACAAACCATTAGTTGAAGAAGTACCAAATATTTTTTCAAAAAATGATATTTTTAATATATTTGTATCTATAAAAGCCAATTCATCTAATATTTCATAAAGGGTTGTATCAATGGAAGACAATAGATTGTTTAACAAATTGTTTATAGTTTCAAAAATTATATAAGAAATATTTTGTTGCTCCATAAATATCACCTATACTATAAGTGTTTTTATGGCGGATAATATTAAGTCAATTGCTAAAATAAATCCATAAGAAAAAAGTGAGCTTCTAATTAGCTTTTTGGCTATCCTTATTCTTTCTTCATCACCAAAACTAAATTTTTTCATAAATACACCTGTTCCAACGGCAACAGCGGCAGCCGGTGTAGCAAGCTTTAAAAGCCATTCTTCTATTTTAGTAAAAGCATCATTTAATTTAGTAACTATCTTTGGTGTAGAATCAAAAAAACAATAAGAAATGTTAAAAATATTAAATAATAAAATAAAAAATAGTAAAATAATAATAATTTTTTTAGTAAAAGTTTTCATGAAAATCCTCCTTATATAAAAAATATGGTATTAATTTTAATTTTTGGGGTGGTATAATTTTGGAACCATCTGATAAAAAGCCTAGGGCAGTAAAGTTTTCCAATTCTTGAGTAAAAAATTTTGTGTCATAGATAAAATCTGTTTGAATAGATGTACTAATGGTTTCCGAAATGTTAGAATTTTTAGAATTCAACGAATTAGTTAAATAACTAAATACTGTTTTTTGTGCATTTTCAGAAATTGAATGAGAAGATTTTTCTTTATCCTCTTTACCAATTTGCTTTTGTATATCTTCTATTGTAAAAATGTCGTCAGATCTAAACCATAATTTATTTATTAAATTTTGAGTAATCATTTTTACAGTAGCTTGATTATTAATGGTATTAAGAAGAGATGTATAGCTTTGTGTTGCCAGAATGTTAATGCATTTTGCTTCCCTACTTTGAGAAAAAAAGTTGCTGTCTGTTTCCGTACAGTATTCATGATATTCGTCAGAAATAAATGCAACACTTCTATTAGAAATTTGAAAATTATTTGCTAGCCTCATCATGACTTCTGATTGGAAATCTAATTTTAAATATGCTGATATTATTTTAGACAAAATTGCATATTCACTGATATTCATATTTAAAACAACTATTTTTCCATTTTCCAAAACATCTTGAAAACCTAAAAAATTAAGTTCCTCTAATGGTGGAGAAAAGGTTTTTAAAATATCATACTCTCCAATAAAACTATTAGTAATGCGTGTTATTTCTGATTTTATAATAGATAAAGTACGAGGGTCTAAATTTAGAAATTCTTTTTCAAAAAAGGTTATGGAAGAAAGTAAATCATAGGTTTCGGTATGATTATAATAATTATTATTAAATTTTTCTCTTAAAATTTTTAACTTATCCAGATAATAATCATTAACCATAATTATTTTATGTAGTTCATCAAAAGTTACATAACCATCATTATAAAGCCTGCATAATTTTATAGCTTCTGCTAAAACCTGCTCAGCTTTGTCTAACCAAAAAGATTCTATATTATTTTTAGAAAACAGCAAAAGAATCGTTTTTAATCTATTTGCTAAGACAGAAGGCTTTAAGTTTGGCTTGTGTAAAGGGTTATATTTGTAAATTCCATTTAGTTCAATTGTAATTAAATCCTCTTCTCTATTATATATTTTGCAAAATTTTTTAACCTGTTTATAGTAATTACCTTTAACGTCTAAAATAAGCATTCCAATCTTTTTTTCGAAATTATTGGACTTATATTTAATTAGTTGTTGTGTAAAAGGATACATTGCGCTACTTGTTTTTCCAGTACCTATCGTTCCAGTTACTAAAATGTTTTGGTAAAGACTTTTTTCAGGTAAAAATATTTTCTCATCTGTAAAAATATTTTTTCCTATAAAAAGAGAGAGTTCGTTGGAATTAACAGAGGATATATGTTTGGGATGCTTAATCTTTTTAGAAAAAGTTTTTATAAATGGACGGATAAATAATGAAAAAAATGAACTAGAAAGAATAATGGATGAAAAAATATATGAGATTACAAATAAAATTTTTATGTATTTCCAAATCAAAGGTTGTTCTATACAAATGTCGAATGGATGTAACCCGTATTCAATAATAATTGTAGATGATGTAAAAATAGGATAGAAGATTTTTAGACCAAACAAACAGGAAATAGAAGATAAAAATAAAACGAAAATAAAGTGTGCAATAAAAATCACCTCCATTATTTGATTTTAATATTTAATTTAGAACCTTGCAAATTGTGGGAAACATTAATGTCGAAGAAATTGTAAATTGAGTAAAAAACAATAAAAAGATTAAAAATAAAGATAATAAAAAAATAGTCTATTAATTTTAAAATATAATATCACCTCCCAGTTTTTACCATAATACAACATTTTTGAAAATTTGTCTATACTTTTTGTAAAAAATTGTATTGATATTTGTTTTTCTTTTTGCTATACTTAATAAATAGAATCAGAACAAAAAGAAAGAGTGATAAATTTGAAGGAAAAAAACACAAAAGAAATAAACGAAATAAAATTTAAAAAGAAAAAAAAGGGAATTGGTAAGAAGATTTTACTTATTATAATATTTATATTACTAGCGATTGGAGTGATTTTTGGTTATAAGGTTTATAAAAATGGAGGAGGAACAAAAGGACTATTGATGACTGCTATAGGGCATGATAAAGATACGGTTTTATCATTAGACAAAATGTATTGCCTAATTTTAGGGAAAAGTCAAAATTTGACAGATACTTTAATATTAGCTTCATATGACCCAAAAGATCAATCAGCTGCTATGTTGTCAATACCAAGAGATACATTCATAGGGGATTATAAGTCAAGTGCAACTGCCTGGGATAAAATAAATTCTGTATATCAAACAGAAAATGGACCACAAAAGGTAATGAAATATGTGAGTAATCTTACGGGAATAGATGTTAAATATTATCTAATGGTTGATACAGAAGCATTAAAGGTTTTAGTAGATGAAATAGACGGCGTAACTTTTAATGTCCCAATTGATATGAATTATGATGATTCAAGCCAGGACTTACATATACATTTAGAGGCAGGTGAACAACTATTAGATGGCGATAAAGCAGAACAGGTTGTTAGATTTAGACATAATAATAATGGTAGTACATACCCAAGTGAGTATGGACAAGAAGATATAGGAAGAATGAAGACACAAAGAGCATTTTTAACAGCTTTAGCAAAAAAAATGTTAAGTTGGAAAAGTGTAACAAAAATAAATGGTATATTAGACATTGCACAAAAATATGTAGAAACAAACTTGGATTTTAATGCAATAAAAGATTATATACCATATGCAGTGGAATTTGATATAAACAATTTGAAAACAGCAGCTTTACCAGGAGTACCAGAGTATGCAAATGTTGTATGGATATATAGTAGTGATAAAGAGGAGACAAAGAAAGTAGTAAATAAGCTATTTTTCAATATAGATGAGGAAAATTCTCAGATTAGCAGTGAAGAAAGAAGTAATATAAAAATAGAAGTATTAAATGGAACAGGCGATAAAGATGAATTTGAAAAAATTATAGATAGAATAGAAACTGCAGGATACAAAGTAAAAAATACAGGAGAGACCTCTAAAACAACTAGGACAACAATAATAAATAGAAATTCAATATCTGAAACTGCAATATCAGAAATAAAAAATGCTATTAAAATAGGAAATATATCAACAGGAAATTATTCAGAGAATATAGATATAACTATCATTTTAGGTAAAGATAGTATAGAGAAGTTAGAAGATTAAGCTTCTAACTTCTCCTAAAAATTGCAAAAAATATAAATATTACAAGTAAGATTAAACCAAGTCTAAAAATAATTAAAACAAAGTTAACAATATTAACATCAGTTTCAGCAATTAATTCAGATGTATAAATTATTCCATCAATATCATAGGTAATTTTTCCAATTGTGCTTCCTCCTTTTATTGGAGCAACAAGTGGAGTATCTAATTCTAATTTAGGTTCTAAATTGTTAATATCAAAATTATTTTCCAAAAATACATTAATATCGTTTTTAACTAGGATATTTAAATTTTTAGTATCTTCGGTAGCACCTAATACACTAACTTTTGTAACAACTGAATTAGCTTTTTTTATATTCTTATACGAATAATTACTAAAACCATATTCAAAAAGTTTTTTACAATCTAAAAATTTAGGTACTAAACTTCCGTTGGTATCTTCTGCACCAAGAATAACAGCTATTAATTCTAAATCATCTTTTTTTGCAGTGGCTATTATGCAATCCTTTGCCGGATTAGTATAACCAGTTTTTAATCCAGTTGCATATGGATAATAATAATCATCTGGTGAATGGTGGGATAATAGTAGATTTGTGTTATAAAAAATTCTATTATCACTATTATATTTATCTGTTTTAGGTAGGTTATATACAGTTTTTTGAACAATATCTTTTATCGTTTGAAATTGCATAGCATGCTTAGCAATAAGCGAAAGATCATAAGCAGTCGAATAATGATTTTCATCATGAATACCACTAGGATTTTTGAAATTTGTATTTTCACAACCTATTTCTTTAGCTTTAGAATTCATCATATTGGCAAAATTTGCTATAGAGCCACCAACATGTTCTGCAAGCACATTTGCAGCGTCATTAGCAGATGGAATTAATAATACATGCAATAATTGCTCTATTGTTAATTTCTCACCTTTTTGCAAATATGCAGTGGAATAACCAGCCGGTACAGAATCAACGGCACTGTTACTTACGGTGGCAACATCAGTTAGTTGGCATTTTTCTAATACCAAAATTGCGGTCATAAGCTTGGTGGTACTTGCAGGATACATCATTTTATTTAAATTCTTTTCAAATAATATTTTACCGGTTGAATATTCCATAAGAACGCATACTGGAGCTGATATATTGATTTCTGCAGCGTTACAAAATTTATTAATTGATAAAATATTAAAAATAATTATTAAAAAGCAAATAATTTTTTTTATACGTCTCATATAAACTCCTCTAATATAACTATATATTAAGTGTCTGAAAAATTCAATACTAAAATTAAACAAAAAAGGAATGATTTAATTGAAAAAAATAAATAATAATATCAAAATAATTATTATAATTGGAATAGTAACTTTAACTATATTTGTTGTAATACTACTAAAGAAAATTGAAGAAAACAACTATAATAATTACAATTATGAGGAATATTTTGGAGAGCAAGAAAATAAAATAGTAGAAGAGAAAAAAACAATTGTTGTTCATATTACAGGTGAAGTAAATAAACCAGGAGTTATAGAGCTGGAAGAAGGAAAAAGGATTATAGATGCAATAAAAACAGCGGGAGGAGCAACTTCAAAAGCAAATTTAACTCAAATTAATTTAGCTTATGTCTTAAAAGATGGTATGAAGATATATATTCCAAATATTGAAGATAAAAATATAGAATATATTACAACAAACATCGGTGATAGTGATGATAAAGAAAAAATTAATATAAATCTCGCAAACGAAAAAGATTTACAAAAGTTGCCAGGAATAGGAACATCAACTGCAAAAAAAATAATTAAATATAGGGAGGAAAACGGAGAATTCAAAAATATAGAAGATATAAAAAATGTTAAAGGTATAGGAGAATCCAAATATGAAGAAATAAAGGAAAAAATAGAAATATAAAAAAATAATAACAAAGATAAATTTTTTCATAGGTATTGACAAAAGGGGATAATAGGGGTATACTTAGTAAGTAAGTAAAAATATCGCGGGGTGGAGCAGTTGGCAGCTCGTTGGGCTCATAACCCAAAGGTCGCAAGTTCGAGTCTTGCCCCCGCAACCAGATAAATTAAGAGTTCTAGAAATTAGCTAGAACTTTTTATTTGTATTTTAGAGTAATTAGCGCAAAATTTTAAAACAAGTTTTGCAGAATTTTACTTGTTTTTTTGATAAATACAATATATAATTATTTACAATAAAACATGTTTTTGCGTTGATATTTTAAATAATAAATTGAGGAAAAGAGTATGGAAGAAAATATATTTAATACAATTAGACATGAATATAAAATTGAAAACTGTATAATAGAAAAGAGAAATGATTCAACAGATGGAAATGTATATACTATTTTTGACAATCAAAATAAATTTATAGCTAAAATATATAAACAAGAAGAACATACAAAATCAATGATTAATCTTCACTTATTTTTAATAAAAAATGGATTTATTGTTCCTAATATAGTTAAAAATATAAATGGAGATTATTATTGTAACATAGAAAATAATTACATAGTTGTTTACACTTTTATAAATGGCGAACAATATGGGCCAAAATTTGAGAATATAGAAAATATAGAATACAAAAATAATATTGTAAGAAAACTTGCAATTCAATTAAGAAAATTGCACGAAATTACAAGAGATAATAATTTTAATCTTAAAGAAATAGAAATTCATAATTCAAAAAAAGAGAATGAGAGGAAGTCTGTTTTGCATTTTGACCTAACAAAGGATAATATATTTATTTGCAAAGATAAAATTGGCTTTATAGATTTTGATGATGCAAAATATGGAGATTCTTTATTTGATGTGGCAAGTGTGATATGTTTTTTGTTTATTTCTAAAAAAAGAGGAGTTGATGAAAACTCCATTAATGTTTTTTTAAACAGTTATTATAATAACGAGACAGAAGTTAAAAGAAGAGAAATCCACATGATAAAGACTTATGCACACGAATGGATAAAAGAAGTATTAAAAAATGAAAATTTAGATAAACCAATAAAAGAAAGTTTTATATTTAAGGACAAAATGATAAGAAAAATAAATATAGGAGGGAGTAAAAATGAGGCACACAATGAAATTAAAAGAGGATCCATTTGAAAGAATGAAAAATGGAACCAAAACAATTGAATTTAGATTGTATGACGAAAAAAGAAGGAAGATTAAAGTTGGGGATGAAATTGAATTTTTTAAATTACCTAAATTGCAAGAAAGAATTTTGGTTAGAGTCAAAAATTTATATAGAGGAGATTCTTTTAAAAATTTGTTTAAAATAATATTTCCAGATAAAGATAATAAAGAAATAAATAATAAAACTGAAGAAATGCTTAAATATTATACTCATGAACAAGAAAAAGAATATGGTGTAATAGGGATAGAAATTGAGATAATAGATAGCAACTTTAGATATACATATAACAAATTAGTAAGAGATAAAATTCCAGAAAATATTGATAATATGAAGGGGAGAAAAAGCAAATATAAAATATTAGATGATGCGGAATATTTGAAAGAATTAAATAGAAAAGTACTTGAAGAAGCTAATGAATTTATAGAGGAAAACAGTATAGAAGAGCTAGGCGATTTGATGGAAGTTTTAAACGCAATAATGAAACTAAAAGGTTATAAGATTGAAGAAGTAAACAAAATTATGAAGGAAAAAAATGAAAAAAAAGGAGCTTTTGACAATAAAATATTTTTAGAGTATATTGATGAAGAAAAAAGAAATTTAGATGAAGAAGAAGAATTGCAAAAAAAATTTAGAAGATAGAAAGTGGATATATTAATAAAATTATTAAAGAAAAGAATAGTGACAGTTCCATTAATATTTGGAAATTTTCCCACCTTTTATATTTGCTTTAGCAGCATTAAAAAACATATTTGTTTCACATATAAATTAAATTATATAATATTACATGCAAAAAAATATAAAGTGTGATTTAAAGTATATTATAATAAAAAATAGAGGAGTTAAATAAAATGATTGTTGAATATGACCCAAATACCGATGGCAGTGTTAGGATATTTGACACCAAAAGAAAAAAGAGCAGAATTAGAAGTATGTGCAGCATAAGAATAAAATTTAAAACTCACAAAAATGTATAAAATTTATTTTATATATTTTTGTAAGTACTGGTGCGATAGCACCAATAATAAATTCAATGGTACTACATTTTTTTATAAAAGTTTGTTTCACACCATTGACATATATACAAAAATTTATATTACCAAAACTTTTATGTATATTGATTTTTACACATTTTAGTGGTAAAATATCCTCATACTATGGTTAAGTTCAGATTGTTGTGGAAAGCAATGTTCCAAGTAATAAAGGAGTTAAGTTATGATTGATATTAAATTAATTAGAGAAAATCCAAATTTGGTTAAAGAAAATATTAAAAAGAAATTTCAAGATTATAAAATTGATTTAGTTGATAAAGTCTTAGAATTAGATAAAAAAAATCGTGAAGTTAAACTTAATGGTGATGACTTAAGAATGAATAGAAATTCCTTAAGTAGCAAAATTGGGTTGCTTATGAAAGATGGAAAAAAAGATGAAGCTGAAGCAATAAAAAAACAAGTGCAAGATATTAATAGTCAACTTGTAGAAAATGAAAAACTTGAAGAGCAGTATGCAGAACAAATTAAGCAAATAATGATGAAAATTCCAAATATTATACATGAATCTGTACCTATTGGAGAAGATGACAGTAAAAATGTAGAAATTCAAAAATTTGGTGAACCTTTTGTTCCAGATTTTGAAATTCCTTACCATGCCGATATAATGGAAAGATTAAATGGAATTGACCTAGATTCTGCTCGCCGTGTTGCAGGTAATGGGTTTTATTATTTAATTGGAAATGTTGCTAGACTTCATTCAGCCATACTTAGTTATGCAAGAGATTTTATGATTAATAAAGGTTTTACATATTGTATTCCTCCTTACATGATTCGCAGTGATGTTGTTACTGGTGTTATGAGCTTTGAAGAAATGGATGCTATGATGTATAAAATTGAGGGAGAAGATTTATATTTAATTGGTACTAGTGAACATTCTATGATAGGTAAGTTTAAGGATCAAATTTTATCAAAGCCTGAATTACCATATACTATGACTTCTTATTCTCCTTGCTTTAGAAAGGAAAAAGGTGCTCATGGTATAGAAGAACGTGGTGTTTATAGAATTCATCAATTTGAAAAACAAGAAATGATTGTTGTATGTGAACCTGATGATAGCTGGAATTGGTATGACAAAATGTGGTCATATACTGTTGAGTTATTTAGAAGCTTAGATATTCCTGTACGTACTCTTGAATGCTGTAGTGGTGATTTAGCCGATTTAAAAGCTAAAAGTTGCGATGTTGAGGCGTGGAGTCCTAGACAGCAAAAATATTTTGAAGTTGGCAGTTGTTCAAATTTAACTGATGCTCAAGCTAGACGTTTGGGAATACGCATAAAAGGAGAAAAAGGTAATTACTATGCTCATACTTTAAATAATACTGTTGTTGCACCTCCTCGTATGCTAATAGCCTTTTTAGAAAATAATTATAATCCTGATGGAAGCATTAATATACCAAAAGCTTTACAGCCTTATATGGGTGGATTAGAAAAAATTATACCAAATAATTAACGGAGGATAATATGTTAATTAAAAACCCTAAATTTGAAATTTCTGCAGTAAGCCCAAAGCAATATCCTGATAATGATTTGCCACAGATTGTATTAGTTGGCAAATCTAATGTTGGTAAGTCTTCTTTTATAAATACAATGGTTAATAGAAAAAAACTAGCTAGGACAAGTAGCGAGCCGGGAAAGACTAGACAGATAAATTTTTACAATATGGATAACAATTTCTATTTTGTAGATTTGCCTGGATATGGATATAGCAAAATGTCTAAAAAAGAACAGGCTATTGTTGGTAATTTTATAGAAGAATATTTGAAAAAAAGTAGGAATATTGCCTTAATATTGTTTTTAATAGATATTAGGCATACTCCTACTGCAAATGATAAATTGATGTATGATTATATAATAAAATGCGGTATTCCTTGCTTGGTTATTGCAAATAAAGCAGATAAGATTGCAATAACAAAAGTAGATAATCAAGTAGATAATTTACAGTCAATATTAAATCCTCTTAAGGATTTAACTTTTTTGCCATATTCTTCTGAAAGAAGAATATATGTTGACAAAGTCTGGGAAAATATTAATAATTTTTTAGATATATAAACAAAATATATTTATATTTTAGAATATAGTAATAATACTACAATTATCGGGCGATTAAAATCGCCCGATTTTTGCTACTATTACTGTCATATCGTCTTTTTGTTTTCCATAATTGTTATCTATTGCTTCTGATAATATTATATCTGCTATTTTTTGTGCATCTGTTGTTTGCATGTCTTCTAATAAGTATTTTATCCATAATTCTTTGCTTATATATTCTGTATTTGATTCTATTACACCATCTGTGCACATTACTATTAGGTCGTCTGGTTGTAGGTCATAGTCGTATACTACTAAGTCCATATTTTCTACTATTCCGGTTGGCAGTTCTAGCGATTTTAATATTTGTATTTCTTTTCCTCTTTTTATAAATGTTGGACATGCTCCATTTTTTATAAATTCTAAGTTTCCCTTATACAAATCTAATATTGCTACATCTAATGTTGCATACATGTCTTCTTCCAAGTTTGCTATTAATGTAGAATTTATTAATTTTATTGAAATATCTTTGTCAAAACCTGCTTCCAATAATCTTTCTAACATTTTTATTGCTATTTTACTGCTTTTTCTTGCTTCTGGACCTGAACCCATTCCATCACTTAGTGCTAACAAATATTTTCCATCTTCTAATTTTGTCTGTAAGTTACTGTCTCCCGAAATTGGTGAATCTGCTTTTGTTGTTTTTGCAACACCTATTTGTATATTATATTTGTCTTGTAACATATATGTAAACTTGCATTTTGTTTTATTCTCTCTTAGCCCACATTCTTGATTTTGTATTATAAATTTATCATCAAATGCCTTGTTCAGTATCTTTCCAATTCTCTTTATTTCACATGAGGTTCCATCTAAATTATCACAGATATCTGTATATACATCTACAACATATCTTCCTGATTTTTGCTTTTTAATACTTATATCTTTTATATTTATTTCTTTTTGATTTAGCAATGTTTGTATCTCTTGTTTTTTTTCTTCATATTCATCAGTTTTCTTATTCATCTCGTTTGCCAGTTTAGATATTGCCTCTGAAACTCCTTCTAACTGGTTAGATACATTTTTTTTGCTTTCTTCCATCTTCTTTTTCCATATAAAGTTTAGTTTACTAATTCTATATGAATAATTAATTACTTTTGTAATTTTAGAAACTTCTTCTTGCACTTTTTTATTTTTCTCTTCAAATCCTACTATGTAATTATTATGGTTAGCAAAAATTTTAATCAATTCCTTTTCTACCATAACTTCTTCTTTTAGTAAATATTCAAAAACATCTTTTAAAATATCTTTATCGTTATATATATCATCATACAGCATATTTTCTTCTAAACCGCTTAAGTTTATTCTTAGCTCATCTATAAATATTTTTTCATTAGAAAGCTCTTGTTCCTTAAGTTCTTCTTCTGAAACAATTGTAGCTGCTGCTTCTTGATAAGTTTTTGCCATATCTGATATAGTTTGAGACATACTTGTTAATTTATATATTGTATCCTTATTTTCTTCTAAAGTTTTTTCTGTTGTTTCTGGAAGCATCTTTGTTTTACTTACTAAATCCTGAATATCTATTTTAATATTTTTAGGCACTGCTAAAAGTCCAAGAGAAGCTATTAAAATTTCTTGTATTAGTATTATAGGCACTGTATTTCCATTTGCAACATATGTTAATAACACATTTCCTATTATAAATCCTAATATAACCCCAATTTTTCCAAATTTGTTAAATATACCTGCTACCATTCCAGATATTGCATATGAAGCTATCATAACAGGTTCATTATTGCATATTATTCCTAAAACAACTCCTATTGTAATTCCAGAAGTTGCTCCTACAAGTATTCCATTTTTCCAACCTAATATTAGTACCAATAATATACTTAATATATTTTTTAAGTTATATCCAAATATTGTTGTATCCCCTAATGTAGTAAATGCTATGGCTAAAAGCAAGCTCGTCCCCATTACTTCTTCTATTGAAAATACTTTTTTTACTCCAGCTTGTCTAATAACTGTTATTGAATTTGAAAATATTTTGTAGAAAATATATGTACAAATACTTAGCATTATTGATGTTAATAATTCATATAATATAAATGTCCTAAAAAACATTGGAATAACTTGTACTAATAAAGTAGATACAAATAAGTGCATACCTAATCTTTTTTGTTCATTGACTTCATCCTGTATTTTTGGTTTTTTTATTAATATTGCTACAAAGAATACTAATGTTGTTAAGATATATGTCAATAAACTATTTGGCCCAAATTTTATAAAAGTAGATATTAAAGATATTAAATACATTATCCCTACAGGCATATTACAGCTCAGAGCTGCTGCTATTATTGCTAATCCAAATGGTGTTATTGTAAACATTATATTATCTGTACTAATTCCCACCATTGAAATCATAAAAGTTATTGTATACAAGATTATATTTTGTACTGTAAATAGGTTTTTTAATATAACCTTTAATTTATCTTTTTTATTTACTTCTATTTTCTCATTAATTTTTTGTTCTCTTTCTTTTGAAATGTTTTGAAACATTTTTACCACCCTTCACTTTTTTTATTATGTTCTATTTTAATACTTTGTCAAATATTTTTTTGTCGTTTTAGATACATAATTTAAAAAAGTTTTTTACATTATGCGTTTATTTTTTTTATTTTACTTTTTTATAAAACATTTTCTTTTTATAATTTTATCGTATTCTGTAGTAAAACACAACAATGTAAAGAAAAAAGGACGAAAACTCATCCTTTTTTCTTTTTATCTTAAGTACAATTATTTATTTTACAAGAACTTTCTTCTTAATAAAGATTATTCCTACAACTAGCATTCCAGCTATTACAATAGTAAGTACATAATAGAATACTTGACCTATACCAAATGGTGGCATTACTGCAACATCTTCAGCTTTTGCTTCATCATTTTCTACTGGATCATTAGCAGGGTTAAAGTTACCAACTATACTTGTTTCCATTCTTCTACCCACTGCATTTTCTAGCTCTACTATTTCTACTTTACATTCATATCCGCCTTGTGCACCTTCTTTTGTAATTAATTGAGAAATTGTTAGCATGTTGTTGTTTAAATAATCATTGTTTATATTATCTGCTTCTATTTTGCTTATAGTGTTAGATTGACTTGATATAGTGTCTTTTAGTCTATAATTTACTAAGTTATTATTAATATTTTCACCATCTTTTTCTTCTGCTGGTATTATTTCATTAATGTCTGTAATTGCGTTCCAATCCCCACTTTGAGTTTTATTAAATTGCATTTTATTAGGAATATAACATACTAATTTTTTAGCTTTTGATTCTACTTTAATTCCGGAATTTGTACGACCTTTTGCATAATATTCTAATCCCTCATATTCCACATAATCATTTAACTCATTGATTTGCATTTTATACGTAATCTGTATTGTTGCACCATACATTAGCTCTTTATCCAAATACAATTGTATAAATCCTCCTGTAATTCCTTTTGTTGCACTTCTATTTGATTTCCATATTACATTTTTTGTTTCATTTCCTTTTGTTGCTTCTGCTGTTTGTGTAGCATCAAATACAATGCTTCCATCTGATAATGTAACCTTAACATTTTCTACATTATTGGTAATTTGTAATTGTGTTTTTGGTCTTTCCACTAATCCTAAGTCAACATTTGGAATTCTTTCACCACCTTTTACCTCTGTTACTTCAATTTTTGGAGTTTTTGCTATTTTCCATGTATTAGTAGTTAATTCATCAACTAATCTTCCCATTAAATCGCTTCCATACTGTTCGCCCAAATATGTAGGTACTTTTGTTGGAGATGCTAATACTTCTGCTATATGGTTAGTTTGAATTTTAGAATATTCATTTACTTCTTTTACTCTCTCCCAGTCATCTATTGCATCTGATACATATTTATCATTTAAATTCTTATCGTATTCTTTTATTTTCTCTAAATCGTATTCTCCGTTTTCTAAATTTGCTTGGAATATTGTAGACTTGTAATCTTGACCATTATATGATTTTGTATTTGAGCCAGTTTTTCCCAATATTTTGTTTGTTTCATTTTCTTTGTTATTTGTTAAAACTGTAGCATCGTCAAGTCCATACCCAAATAATACATAATAATAACCTTTTTCCACATCCTTAAATCTGTATTCACCATTTTGGTCTGTTGTTTCTTCTTTTACTACCTTATATGTATATTTATTATAATTTTTTTCATTATAGCGTTGTATCCAGTCAACCTGCTTTTCTCCAGTATCTAATTGATCGTTTATTCTTGTACATAATGCAACTTTTACACCCGCTATTTTTTCTTCACCTGAATCTCTTATACCATTTTTATTATTATCTTCCCATACACATCCACTTATTATATTTGTAGAATCTATTGGTGTATTGGGATCTGGTGGTGTATCTGGATCTGGTGGTGTTGGGTCATCAGTTATGGTTAATGTAGCTGTTGTTTTGTCACTATCGTCCTCAAAGTTTATTACTCCATTTGTAATCTCTTCTATTGTTTCTAAGTTACCTGGTGTTGAATTTACGTCTACCAATCCAGCTACTGTAGTATTATTTCCTATAATTGCTCCATGTCTATTTGGAGTTGATGTATTTGCTGAATAATATGTTTTATATCCATTTATTTCTGCTATATTAGTTTTTTCTCCAATATTTACATATCCTTCAAATCCTTGTAAAGCCATCCTTTTAACTTTATAAGTTAAATCAATTGTTATTCCTTCTCCTGTTGCTAATTGTTTATTTTGTAGTCTTATATATACTTTATTAAATCCTGGAAATGATTTTTCCGTCACTTGACCATATATACTTTCAGATACCGCTGAAGATTTATCTTTAGAAATATTTTTTCCATTAGTATTTACAACAGCTGATGTTAGCTGTAAAGAATCATCATAATAATCTACAACTTCTGTAATTTGTGTTTCTAGACTTTGTGATAAATTATATACTGTTATTCTATATTTAATCTCTACTTCTAAGTTTCTCTGACCAATATATTCTGATTGCTTTATAGGTCTATCATAATATTTATTATAGTAATATTGTGCATTTAATCTATTTATATATATACCTTGTTGTGAATCTGCATATTGTTTTGCAAGATTTATTTTGCCATTGTTATCTTTTATTGCATTTGTATAGTCATTCATATAGTCTTTAATATTATATAAGGCTTTTTCTTTATTATTAAATGGTGTTGTAAGTGAATTTCCATTGCTTGTAGTTGTTACTTCTACTACATCTTTAGTTAACTGTGCATTAAATTCTTGTCTTCTCCATAGTCCTAAGTTAACATAGTTTGTCAATAAATCTGTTCCAAATGTTGCGTTTTTATTAGTAGGGTAATATTCTATACCACTATTAAATGGTGATTTTGTTAATGCTGACATTTTGCAATCTTCTATAAATTGTAATTTATTCCATGCCTCATTATCATTCATATCTCCAACTATACTTCTATATATTCTTACTTTTTCAGCTTCATTTGGATAATGTCCATTTGCAACAATAAACTCTTTTATTTTCTGGCTAATTAAACCTTCTGACCATTCGCTTGTTATAGCTCCATTGTCGTCATAATCTAAAGTTCCATATTTATTATATTTATAACCATCCACTAATTGTATTTTATCTTGTACATATGCTACACCTTTTGATGTTTTCTTTAAAGTATATCCCATTAGTTCTAATCTTGTGTAAGACTTATTATAATATATTCCTTCTTCTTCAACTAAATATGTACTTATTCCTAAAGTGTTTTTGCTTATATAGTTCTTTGGAGATGCTCCAATTTCTGCAAATCTATTATTAAATGTTTGTCTTCCTTCTATTGTAATTCTTCCAGTATTTGTTTCATATTCACTTGCTTTTGAATTTGCTTTCCATTTTTCAAACCATTCTGTATTTGTTTGGGTATTTTTACCTGAACCCGTATTGGTTCCTGTTCCAGTGTTTTTTCCTCCTGTGCTTCCACTATTTCCATTATCTCTTCCTGTACCAATATTAGTTAGTTCTCCCAACATTTCTTCTACTGAATTATAGTTTTGAATTGTATCGCCAGAAATTCCTTTTGCCAGGTATTCTGTTGGCATATATACTTGACCATCATATTCAAATACAACATAATATTTTTTGCTTTCGTCTACACCTTCAAATTTGTAATTTCCGTTTGCATCTGTTAAAGTAGGGTTTATTCTATTGTATATGTTTGTTACACTATCAGCTGGCATTAGCTCTGCAAGTTTCATATCTTCTGTATATAAACTTACTTTTATGTTTTCTAAGTTTTTGTCAACATTATTTGTTGTACTGTTTATACCATCTCCTAAACTTGCTTTTCCAGTTTTTGCATCTTCCCAAACATTTCCACCAATTGAAATTAGTTTTATATCTTTTTGGTTTGGTATAACAATAGATATTTCTCCTCTTCCATTTAGTTCAATTGTAACACCTTCTGGAGCATTTACATTTATTATTCCTGTTATTCCATACTTATCTGTTCCATCTATTGTTATTAATTTTTCCTTTTTAACATCAAATTCTATTGCTCCATTTATCATTTTATATCCAGCAGGAGCTTCTATTTCTTCTATTTTGAAATGATCTTCTCCTTCTGAATTAAGTCCTAACATAGGTGTTTGACCTGATATAACAAGATCTCCGTTTTCATTTGATGTTGCTTCACTTGTTTTTCCTGTTGGCCATGTTATATTAAACTTAGCACCTGCTAATCCATTTCCTTGTTCATTTACTTTCCTTGCTTTTATCTCATATGTATCAAGTAGGTCATCTGGATTTTCTGGATTTGCCTTAATATTTTTTATTTGTACTGTAATAGTTTGATTTTCTTTATTAAATGTAACTTTTGCATTACTATTTGCTGAAACAATTTCAATTCTATCTACTTCATAGGTATTTGTCGTTGAGTTATATACTTTATATACATTAAATACTATTTTTAATGGTTGCGTAATATATCCTTCTGGTGCACTTTTCTCTTCAACTGTCCATGTTTCAGTTCCCGAAGCATTTATAACTTGATGACTTCTTAATATATATCCATCTTTATCTGATACATACGTTAGAAGACCATTAATTAAAAATTCTGCTCCTTCTAGTCCATCTCCTTTTTCATCAATTTTTCTCATGTTAATAGAATATGAACCCTCTTTTGAAGGTGGTTGAACTGTGCCTAAGTCTAAAGTAAATTCTTTTAGTTTTCTTTCTCCATTAAATTCTGTTAATTGTTGAGTAAACGTAGCTTCAAATTCTATTTTGTTGTTAGCATCAGGTTTTAATTTTGTTTTTCCATTACTTTTCTTTAAACTGTCTTCTGAAATTTGATAACTTATTCCATTTTTTACACATTTTTCTCCTTTAGCTTCCATCCATGTAAAATGTGCATATAGTTTTGCATCATCTTCTAATTCTGTTTTTGGAATTAAAATGTAAAATTCTTTTTCTGATGAAGGTCTCATAAAATCAGTTGTGTGTTCCACATAAAGTCCTGAAACCGGATCACTTTCCTCACATGGCCTAAAGTTTTTTGTATTCCTTTCGTTATCATTTGTTATTATCTTTTCTACTTTTATTTTCTGATTTCCGTTTTGAATATATAATCCAAGCGTTTCGTTATCTACTTTTCCACCAATTCCACCAAATATGATTTTTTCATCTTTGTATTTTCCGTTTACATATTTCATAGTGTATGGTCCGACTTTTATATATTCATTTGAATTACTTGTATAATATTCTGATGTCATATTATCTACATCTGTAAGATTAGTTGCATAGCTCCCACCATTAGAAAGTGCTTTGTTAACTCCATTTTTGAATCTTCTATAAGCCTTTGCTTCATTGTAAAGTTGCTTAATGGCTTCTATGTCGCTCCTTACAAACTTTGCTTTGCTACCATCAAGTTTCAGTTTTGCAATAATAGTTTCAGCATTATCAACATTTATTCCACCAGTTATTTGTAACATCCACATAACAATTTGCTTCCTTGGTGTCCATTGATTACAAGGATCTGCAGTAATAACATATGCTTTATCTGCTGAAATAGTTGTATGATTATTACTACATTTATAATATCCCCTAGTTCTTATTGTAGCTGGCAATCCAAAGTTATTTGCATTATTAATTGCACTTATTTCAGTATCTGTTAATTTTCTTGACCATAAATTTCCATTTGCAGGGTTAAATATATCTTCTACTTTAGGCGTTGACCAGTAGTAAGTATATGCACTACTCTCTCCTCTCCACATTGCAGAAGTCATAGCTAAAGTGACGTCTCTTTGAGTACAATATATAGCTCTTCCTTCTACTTTAGGAACTTCAAAACCATTGCTCTGTATGTTATCAGGGTCAACTTCAAAGCCTGTTTCATTTCCCCAATTCAAATTATCTTCTTGATTAGCATTAAGCATTGCAGAATATATTTCTTTATAATTTGTTTCTGCATCTGGAATACCATTAATTGAATTAATGCATAAAATCAATCCAGCCAATATAACTGTTACTAATAGTATTATTTTAACTGTCCATTTGTTTTTTATCATTTCTACTAACCTCCTTTCCTATATTTTTTTGTCCAAAGCTTGTTTTTTTATCTCATATATACCAAATACCAATATTGCTAATATAAATAATGTAAGCGTTGTATATCCTACTATTTTACCTGTTACTATTGATACAGCTATATCTGCATTTGACATATCATCTTCTGTTGGTATTTCATTTCCTGCCTTTGAGTCTATATCTTGTAAACCTTGTTCATTATAGCTTTCATATATTTCGGCATTGTTATTTACTATATTTCCTATTAAATCTTCTGTAATATTATAGCTTAATACTAATGTTAGTTCTTTGCTTTGTCCTGGCTCTAATTTTACATCTGCTAATATAGAATTATATGCATTTCCGTCTTTTGCTAAAAACCAATCTTTGTTTAACTCAGAGTTAAATTTTGCTTCTTTTGGTAAGTAGTCTACTACCTTTTTAACATATCCTGCTGCTGTTCCTTCGTTAGTTACAATTATTTTGTATTCCACTATAAAGCTACTTTGTCCAACATTCTTGTTTAGAACTTCTACTTTTGATAGCTTTTCATTATTTTTGTTATATACTTGTGTTCCTATTGTTGGTGTTGTTAATGTTATTTTACTTATATGTTTATCTAATTTTAAGTCAAATTTTTCTGCTATATATAATCCTATGTCTATGTCTCTAATATCTGTATCCTCTATTTTTAACACATCAGATACTGCTACTTTTTTATTACTTCCTTCTATTTCCATTTCAAATTCTATTGCATCTGAGTTTATGCTTGGTTCTACACCTTTCGCATTAAATTCTGTAACACTATATTTTTCTGTATCATATATAAATACTACTAAATATTCGCCTTTGTCTAGATTTAAGAATTCATATTTTCCATTTTCATCTGTTGTTATTTTTTTAGGCATATCTGTTTCTGAATCTTTTACTAATTCACCATTTTCTTTATATACTAACATTACTTGCATATTTGGCAATAATGTTTCTGTTTCTTCTCTTTGTCCATTTTTGTTTGCATCTAACCATGCAGTACCAGATATTTTGTATTTTCTGTTTTCTAGTGAAGGTTGAATATAAAATTTCAATTTATTTGTAGCTTGTATTTTGTCTATTGCTGTTGCTGTTAATGTTGCAGGTTCAATTATTACTTCTTTTTCTTGTTGTTCTCCTAATTGTTTTGCAACAAGTTTTACATTTATATCAATTTTTTCGTTTGGTTGTAAACTATTTATATCTATAGACAATATGTTGTCATATGTTGAATCTTCTACATATTCTGTTCCATTGTATATATATTTAGCTTCTACCAATCTTGTTTCTGTTGGAATTTTTATCTCTACTACATTTTCTGTTGAAACTAATTCTCCAATATTTTCTACAGTAACAATGTATTCTATATTTTCTCCTTCTTTTACAGTTTGTTTTTGCCCTTGTTTTACATTTTGTTCTATTTGTAATTCTATTTTCCTTCCATAGAATATAAATTCATTAGAATAATGCTCTGGTACATTTTTTGCACTTACTTTTGAAACAATATTTATTTCTTCTGCTGGTTCTTGTACTCCTAATTCTATTGTTACATATTTAGTTTCCCCTGCTTTAAGGTCTCCTAACAAGATTTTTGTAGCTCCAGATTTTGTTTCGCCATCATTGCTGTTGTCTTTTGTTGATATAAAATCATTATGACCTATAGATTTCATTACTTCTAATCCTGTTGGAATACTCATTTCCCAGATTACATCATTCATATCTTGTTCAGAAACATTTTTTATTGATGTCATAAATTCTATTTTATTTCCTTTTATTAATAAGGTTTGTGGTTCAATTGGTGTTGTTATTTCAACCTTTAATGATGCTTTTTTAAGTGATAATTTGTATTCATTAGATGTTGTACCTGATGCTTTTACCTTATTTAATATTTCTACAGTTTCTGATGAATCTTCTATATTATTCATTTTAAGCTCATATATTTTTTCTACAGACTTCCCTGGTGCAATACTTCCTAATAATACTTTTTTGTTCTTCTCATTTGCTTCTATAAAACTTCTTGTTGAAACATCATATTCAACATGTGTTGTATGCTCTGGTGCATCTATGCTTAATTCAACATTTTCTGCTGTTGTTTCTCCCACGTTTTCTACTATTGCTGTGAATCTTACAATTTGTCTTTCTCTAACTTCTGCTCCTTCTGGCATATTTGATGTTAATGTAACTTTTAATCTTGGTCCTTCTCCTGTTGATATACCTATTATTGGAGAAAGCTTTGTTTCTGCTGATGTTCCAGCTTGTTCGTTATTATCATAATATACTTTATATGTAGTGTATGAAGTATTATTGTATGGTAACTCTGATGGAATTTTTACTTTATAATTGAATTCCACTTTATCGCCTGTGTTTAAATCTGTATCTAATATTATTAAATATGACTTAGCTTTTTCCATGTTATCCATTTCTAATGTCCATGCATTTTCTGCATTTTCTAAATCTTTTGTTGCATTTGCATTTTCTGAATAATATACTTTTACTGTTTCGCTGTTAGCATTTATTTGTATTTTATCTTGCAATGTAGCACTAAATGTACTTTTTAATTCTGTATCTGTATCTATTTGTTTGTTACCTTTAAATGGTAGTCTTCCTAATATTTTAACATTTGAAATACTGTTGTTATTGTTGTTAAGTATAAGTCCGTTAATTGTTGCTACTTTTTCATCTGCACCTACTGCTATTTTTCCAACTTGTGTATCTCCTGACATTGATAAAATAGCTTTTTCTCCATCTGCATAGTCTTTAACTCCATTAGCTGTTACTACTCCTGTTGGAGCTACAAGATTAATATTTGTTTCTGTTATTCCTATTTTATTTTCTGTTTTATCATAAAGGTTTGTATTTTCATTTGTATAATACATTTTTATTTTTTCTTGCATACTTGGTGTTAGTTTTTCTAATGTTATATCAGCTAATATAGATATTGTTGCACCTTTTGTTGTTGCTTCTGAATTATATTTTGTTTGTGTACCTTCAAATGATAAAGTTAATACTTTATTTCCATTTTCAGTTGACCAATTATTGTTTTTTAATTTCAATTCATTTTCAAACAACAATTTTGCATCTGATATTTCTATTTTTTCAAAGTACTTTGGAAATACCAATTTTATTGTTGGGTTTTTATATAAGCTGTTATTAATGTTTGAAGTATCTAGTGTTGCTCTTATTTCTACATTTTCATTTACAGTTATTGTAGATAAGTTGTTTTTGCTTATTGTTAATTCTGCTTTTGATATAGGTTCTTTTAAAGCAATTTTTCCCTGTTTTGTTTGTTCTGCCAATTCTGTTTTTCCTATTACGCTTGCATCTTGTCTAACATTTCTTAGTGCAATTTTTGCTTCTTCCGCCATAGTTTTAACTTCTTTTACATATTCTTTTCTTCTATCCTCAGTTAACTCAGGTATTACTAGCATAACAACTTCTCCATTATTATTTGGTGTAAGTCCTATATTTGCCTCATATATACCTCTTTCTATATCAGATATACACGATTTATCAAATGGCTTAATAACTAGTTGTCTTGCCTCTGGTACTGAAATAGTAGCAAGTTGTACTAAAGGTGTTTCAACCCCATAATACTTAACTTTAACACCATCTAATATTCTAGGATTAGCTCTTCCTGCCCTTACATTTGTAAATCTTTTTTCCATATTTTCAATTTGCTTTAACATTCTTTCTTCAGTCAATTTAATTATAGTTTCCATATGTCCTCCCATTTAATTATATATTAATTTTATTTTTTTATCTACATTTTTTAATAACTTCATTTATTACTATTTATTCTCTTATAAAAATTATCTTTAGTCATTACTATATGTCTCATCTTCCACACATAATTAACCCTATATGGAACATATAACTCAACTTTATTTCTACCAATAATAAACGTTGATTTATATATATGATGTATAACACCCTTTAATTCATCCAGATCCGTATTAATTAATTTTGGTTCACTAAAATTAATACCATCAATTGATTCACAATAATATATCTTATATCTTATTAAAAACACAAATACATATTTCCCATCCACATATTGAATCTCACCATGCCATATAAATTTATCAAAATTATTTACTTTTATATCTATCGGTTTACTAAACTCCTTTAAATCCCTACTCTCTACATATCTAATATTACCTTCATAATTTATATACCATATCTTATACAAACCATTATTTTTTACAACAGACATACTCATATATCTTTCTGGTGGATTATCTTTAAATATAACCTCTGGTTCTGACCAATTAATCCCATCTTTTGATGTTTGATAAAGCATATAATTATAGCCATCTCTCTTAACTACACCATCTACTACAGATTTTGTCTTTCTAAAAAAAAGTTCAAAATGATCTTTATCATATAACATAAACGGGTCTGAATAATATGCATCATCTCTATAAGGATTTGGATATCCACTTACAGGATTCTTTATTCCACTTGGTTCAATAAATTTACTTCCATTATTAGATACAAGAAAAGAAGGGGTTTCATAATAAGCATCATTAAATGGATATGGTGTTGCAACCATCCAATATTTATAACCACTAACACCATTTTTAAAATACAGTACCTTAGGATGAGTTACCTCACCAGAATTTTCATACGTTGGTATAGGTATCCATTCACTTAACTCCTTCACATCTTCAACTTCTATTATTGGTTTAATATCATAATCTATTTTTGGACCAGTATAAATAGTCGTTGGATAATTTATATAAGCATAAAAACCAACTATCAAAAACACAAGACAGATAGTACCTATTACCTCTTTTTTTAACATATCTTACTCACCTAAATATATTGTAACACAAAAATCAAATTATTAAAATTTAAAAAAGAACTAATTATTTAGTTCCTTATAAAAATTATCCAAAGTCATTACCTTATGATACATCTTCCATCTTCCATTTACCTTATATGGAATATATAATTCAATTCCATTCCCTCTTAAAATAAATGTAGTTTTATATATATAATTATATGTTCCCTTTAACTCATCTAAATTAGTATTAATTAATTTCGGTTCATCAAAATTAATTCCATTTTTTGATTCGGTATAATATAAATAATTATTTCTAGTCATAAATATCAAATAATATTTACCGTCCTTATATTGAATCTCACTATGCCACACACCTTTATCAAAATTCTTTATTTTTACATCTAGTGGTTTATTAAATTTCTTTAAATCATTAGATTCAATATACTTCATATTACAATCATAATTTGTATACCATATCTTATATAAATTACGTGTTTTAATAACAGATGGACTCATATATCTCTCATAAGAATCGTTTCGTAAAATTATTTTTTTACTAAACCACTTTATTCCATTTATAGATTCCATATGATATAGGTAATTATACCCATTACTAATATATTTACCATTTTCTATCGAACCAGTTTTCCTATAAAATAATTCAAAATGATCTTTATAATATAATATAAATGGATCAGAATAATAAGTATCATTTTTTTTAATAGAAGGATATCCACTTATTGGATTTTTTATTCCTTTTGGTTCAATAAAATTAGTTCCATCATTAGACACTACTACAGATGGATTTTCTAAATAAGTATCATTATTTTCATATGGTGTTGCAACCATCCAATACTTATAACCATTAAATCCATCTTTAAAATACAATATTTTTGGATGTGTTACCTCATTAGCACCATCATAAGTTGGAATAGTTATCCATTCACTAACTTCATTAACTTCTTCCTCTTTTATTATTGGTTTATCTGTATTAGGTGAATCTATAGTAACTTGTACTTCCATAAATATATACATTACTATAGATAATAAAATTAACCCAATAATCCCACTTATTTTTTTTAACATATACTCCACCATCTATATTATATCACGCATTATTATTTTCAAAATTATAAATCAATAATAATACAATTATTTAAATTAATCATGTAAAATAATGTATAAATTTATTCCCTATTATATACATCCCTTGTATATACTTTACTTTTAACTTTTTCTATCTCTGGTTCTAATCTATTTGCTAAAATCACATCAGAAATATTAACAAAATCACTAAAACTATGGATTACATCACAACCATTAAATTCATCAACACTTAATGTTGGTTCAAATATAACAACATCAATATTTTTATCTTTCAACCTATCAATAACACCCTGAATAGCACTAGACCTAAAATTATCTGAATCAGCTTTCATTGTAAGACGATAAATTCCAACTTTTCTAGGACTTCTTTTACTTATTACATCAGCAATATACTCTTTTCTTGTATCATTAGATTTTACTATTGCCTCAATCATATTTTGCGGAACATCCCTATAATTTGCAAGTAATTGTTTTGTATCCTTTGGTAAACAATAACCACCATATCCAAAAGATGGATTATTATAATGAGTACCAATTCTTGGATCAAGACAAACACCTTCAATTATTTCTTTTGTATTTAATCCTTTAGATTCCGCATAAGTATCAAGTTCATTAAAATATGCTACTCTAAGTGCTAAATAAGTATTAGAAAATAACTTAACAGCTTCAGCTTCAGTATTTCCCATAAATCTTATATCAATATTATCCTTTAATGCACCTTCTTCTAACAACTTAGCAAATTTTAAAGCACGTTCACTCTTTTCACCCACTATTATTCTAGAAGGATATAAATTATCATAAAGTGCCTTACCTTCTCTTAAAAATTCTGGTGAAAATATAATATTATCCACACCATATTTCTTTCTTACAGACTCAGTATAACCAACTGGAATAGTTGATTTAATTATTATAGTCGCATCCTTATTTACCTTAAGTACTTTTTCAATAATATCTTCTACACTTGATGTATCAAATCTATTAGTTACATCATCATAATTTGTAGGAGTACTAATAATTATATAACTAGCACCCTTAAAAGCATCTTCATAATCTAAAGTAGCTCTTAAATTTAATTCTTTCTCCTTTAAAAATTTTTCTATCTCAGCATCTTTAATAGGTGAAATATGATTATTAATCATATCAACCTTTTCTTTAATTATATCTAGTGCAACAACCTCATTATGTTGACTAAGTAATACAGATAGTGATAAACCCACATATCCTGTTCCCGCTACTGCTATTTTCATTTCTTTACCTCCAATTACTATTCTAATATAACATTTAACAAATATTAAAATTTTGTTAAGTATTAATTTCATTTATTAATTTATTTATAAAATTTTTAGTATTACTTTTAAACTTTTTTGGTTTAAATGTTTTAGCTTTTTTTATTAGATCATCTAATTTTGTATTTTCATCTAATTTAAGAATATATCCCTCATCAGAAAATACATCTACTATTTCAATTTGATGATCATCAACATGTTCACCATATTTTGCTAATCTAGCACATGCAATTACTTTTTTTCCTTCTTTCAAAGGTCCAGTAATTGAACCAGTACCTCCATGTGTAATAATTAAATCAGCTTTTTTAACATATTCATTCATTTTATCATAATCAATAAAATCAAATATTTTCATTTTTTTTGATTTATATTTTGTATAACCTGCTTGTACTATAATTTCATCTTTAATCTTACTTTTTTCTATATAATCTAAAAGTCTAGTAAATTCTTGATGTTGTGTTCCTAATGTAACTAATATCATTAATAAATCCACCCCCAACATTCTGCTTTTGGATAATATTTAAGCATATTTTCCCACTGAACTACAAAAGTTGTATATGCATGCAATTTATATATCATTTTACCTGTTACAGTTGGAGAATTATTTTTAGCAAATGACTCAATATAAATTACTTTTTTTCTAAATATTTTACCTAAACAACACATAGCAGCTGCAGTATTCGCACCAGTTGTGACAATTACATCTGGGTTATACTTAATTAAGTAAAATAAAGACATAAAACAATTAATAAGTAAAATAAATGGATATAATAATTTCTGATTCCTAGATCCATACGGAAAAAAAGATATATTATATTTCTTTTTCATACTTTTAGTAACATCTGTTTTTTCAGTAATTAAAACATATTTATATTCTTTAAATAATTCATTTAATTGAAGTAACTGTGTTAAATGACCACCTGTACTTGATATAAACATTACTTTTTTCATTTCCAATAAGTCCCCCATTCAACATCATACTTATTTGGTTGTAAAATATCATAACCACTTCCATCTGTAAATGTTAATTCTCCAAAATATATTTTACCTTCAACTTCATATAAATCTACTCTCACATAATCAAAATCTTCTGATAATTTCTTTGATATTTCGAGCATTTTTTTTAAATTTTTTGGTATAGCCCATTTTTAGGGCATTTTTGAGCATTATTTTATTCATAAAAAATAAAAACCCGCAAATCAAAAAAACGTTGATTTCATGCGGGTTTTGGCGTAAAAAAAAGGGCTTCTTCTATCTTGAAACCCTTTTTTTATTTAGCATATTTTTCGCTAGATTAAGCTAATTATTATTTTATCTGCTTATATATTCAATAATGTTTATTTATCAACACTTTACTTCATTTATATTTTATACTATTCATTAAAATTTACGCTCTTTTTAAGAAAAATGTTGCTAATTGAATAAACACCAATATATTGAAGGCTAATCAGATGCTCAAAAAGAATATATTTCAGATAATGATTAAAATATCAATAAAGGTTGGTGTTTATAATGATTACTGAAAAACAAGTTGTTCAATATTTGAAAAATAAAGATCAAGACTATATTGATAATCTTCTGGAACGTATTAAAAATTCTTGTTCAATCTATGTTAAATCTGAGTCTAAAATAATTTGTCCTATATGTGGTTCGTCTTCTGTCAAGAA